>ULTW01028472.1_pt1 | contig 46877 bp, 26 predicted proteins | sample 1957961 | NCBI WGS metagenome assembly ULTW01 (sample SAMEA4835744, study PRJEB28245) | human gut metagenome | biome: gut microbiome; material: fecal sample | place: Denmark | collected 2008 | reverse complement strand
ATTACCGACATGGATGGTAACTTCTCTGTTGACGCAGCTCCCGGTACTAACCTAACTTTCACCTATTTGGGTATGACCCCAAAAACCGTTCAAGCAAGCAAGAACATGATTATCACCATGAGCGACGACTCTAAGTCATTGAACGAGGTCGTTGTCATCGGTTATGGTCGTGCTAAGAAAAACGACTTGACAGGTGCCGTTACTGCCATTAAGCCAGACGACATGAATCATGGTCTTGTTACCAATGCCCAAGACATGATGAGTGGTAAGATTGCTGGTGTTAATGTCATCTCTAATGGTGGTACTCCTGGTGGTGGTTCTACAATTCGTATTCGTGGTGGTGCTTCTCTGAGTGCTTCTAACGACCCATTGATCGTTATCGATGGTTTGGCTATGGATAACAATGGTGTGCAAGGTTTGTCTAACCCATTGTCTATGGTTAACCCTAACGATATCGAGAGCTTCACTGTATTGAAGGATGCTTCTGCTACAGCCATCTATGGTTCTCGTGCTTCTAATGGTGTCATCATCATTACCACCAAGAAGGGTTCTAAATCTGGTAAGATTCGTGTTTCATATAATGGAAATATGTCTATCAGTTCTGTTATCAAGAGACTTGACGTGATGGATGGTGACGAATATCGCAGCTTTATTGCCAATGTTTATGGCACCGACAGCGAGCAATATAGCATGCTCGGTAATGCAAACACTGATTGGCAGAAAGAGATTTTCCGCGATGCTTTCAGCACAGACCACAACGTGTCTATGTCGGGAAATATAGCAGGACAGCCATTCCGTGCATCTTTGGGCGCTACTATCCAGAATGGTGTAATCAAAACTTCTACTTTCAGCCGTTTGACTGGTAGCTTGAGTTATGCTCCTTCATTCTTCGACAAGCACTTGAACGTCAATGCCAACTTGAAGGGAATGTGGGCAAAGAACCGCTATGCAGATGGTAGCGTTGTAGGCGATGCTCTGACATTCGACCCGACTCAGTCTGTCTATAATGATGGTCCTAACTATATCAAGTCATTTGGTGGTTACTTCCAATGGACAGGTAAGAATGAGTATGGTGACGCTTCATGGCCTTTCGCATACAACAACCTTGCACAAGCCAACCCTGTTTCTACTCTTGACTTACAGCAGAATCGCGCCATTTCACGCTCTTTGATTGGTAACTTGGAGTTGGACTATAAGTTCCATTTCTTGCCCGACTTGCGCATCCACATCAATGGTGGTATGGACTTGTCTAAGGGTAGACAGACCAACAATATCGACCCACGTTCTGCCAGCAACAACTATTATGGTTATCACGGACAGGATGTAACCGACAAATATAACTTGTCTTTCTCTTCTTATTTGCAGTATGCAAAGGAATTAGGTATCCACAACTTCGACATCATGGGTGGTTACGAGTGGCAGCACTTCCATCGCAAGGGTACCAACATCGGTTGGGGTATGTATCAAGCAACTCATCCAAGCAAAGCTGGTCAGAAATACAACGAAGTTAATAACGAGTGGGCCAATGAGTCTTATCTTGTTTCTTTCTTCGGTCGTCTGAACTATACATTGATGGATCGCTACATGTTGACAGCTACCTTCCGTGCCGATGGTTCTTCTAAGTTCAACAAGGACAATCGTTGGGGTTACTTCCCATCAGTAGCTTTAGCATGGAAGCTCAACCAGGAGAACTTCCTCAAGGACGTTTCTTGGCTTTCTGATTTGAAACTTCGTGCTGGTTATGGTATCACGGGTCAGCAGGAAGGTGTTGGCGAGTACACATACTTCAAGTCATATACTGTAAACCGCGAACATGCCTTCTATCCTATCTTTGGTAGTGACGATAAGGGTATCACATCACGTCCTAATGCTTACAACCTCGGTTTGACATGGGAGAAGACCACTACATGGAATGCAGGTTTGGACTTCGGTGCATTGAACGGTCGCTTCAACGCAAGCGTTGACTTCTACTACCGCAAGACTAAGGACTTGTTGCAAAACGTAACTGTATCTGCAGGTAGCAACTTCAAGAACTCAGTAATGACCAACGTAGGTGAGCTTTCTAATACAGGTGTTGAGTTCTCTATGGGCGGTAAAGTTATCCAGAAGAAGGACTTCGTATGGGATTTGCAGTACAACATTACTTGGAACAAGAATAAGATCCTCTCTATGACAACAGGCGACCGTCCTGGTTATTATATCCCAACTGGTGGTATTTCTCAAGGTACAGGTAACACCATTCAGGGACAGGCAGTGGGTCATCCAGCTTACTCATTCTTGGTTTACCAGCAGGTATACGACAAAGATGGAAAGCCATTGGAGAATGTATTCGTAGACCGCAATGGTGATGGTGTCATCAGTGATGCAGACCGCTACTATTACAAGAAACCTGCAGCAGACGTCTTGATGGGTCTCTCTTCTAAGATGATCTACAAAGATTGGGATTTCAGTTTCTCACTCCGTGCAAGTTTGAACAACTACGTTTATAACGATGTCTATGCAAACAACTGTAACCAAGGTGAAGCTTCTATTTATGCACAGTCTGGTTTCTTCACCAACTTCGTAAAGAACCACCTTGGTATCGGCTTCAAGGGAGTAGGAAACTACTATATGTCTGACCTCTTCGTTCAGAATGCATCATTCTTGAAGTGTGACAACATTACTCTCGGTTACTCATTCCGTGATTTGTGGGGATACAACATCACTGGCCGTATATACGGAACTGTTCAGAATGTATTCACTATCACAAATTATAAAGGCCTCGACCCAGAAGTATCTGGCGGTATAGACAATAATATTTATCCACGCCCATTTGTTGCTATGATTGGTTTGAGCCTCAACTTCTAAACATTTAAAATAGATAGTTATGAAACTGAATAAAAATATCAAGAATCTACTTCCTATTGCAGCTTTCGCTCTTTCATTGACCGCAACGTCATGTGTCAGCGACTTGGATGTAGATCCTACAATTGATAAGAATACGGATATCACATTCAATCAAGATGCGAACTTCCGTAAGATTTATGCCAACATGGCATTGACAGGTCAAAAAGGTCCTGACGGTAATGCCGATATTGCAGACATCGATGAAGGTACATCAGATTTCTTCCGCCAGTTGTGGTGCATGAATGAGCTTCCTACAGACGAAGCCATCTGTTCTTGGGGTGACGCAGGTATTCCTGAATATAATTACGGTACTTGGGATGCATCTCATGGTATGGTAACTTGTGAGTATTATCGCTTGTATATGGGTATTTCTCTTTGCAACGAGTTCTTGACAAAGACCGAAGGACTTACAGACGATCATACCAAGACTGAACGTGCAGAGGCTCGTTTCATGCGTGCCATGTACTACTATTATGCAACCGACCTCTTCGGCAATGTACCTTTCATGACTGTCGTGTCAGAAGAGCTGGCTCCTCAAAAGTCTCGTGCAGAAATCTGCAAGTTCATCGAGGACGAATTGCTTGACTGCGTTAAGGACATGAAGGCTCCAGGTACAAACACCTACGGCCGTGCCGACCAAGCTGCCGCTTGGTTGCTCCTCGCTCGTCTGTACCTCAACTCTGAAGTTTACACAGGAACAGCCCGTTGGGAAGATGCTGCAATCTATGCTAAGAAAGTAATGGATTCTACATACGATCTCAGCCCTTCATACAAGAACCTGTTCATGGGTGATAATGACAAAAATGGCGCTCAGATTGAGATTATCCTTCCTATCCTTCAGGATGGTATCCAGACACAGAACTATGGTGGTTCTCTCTTCTTGATTGCTTCTACACACAAGGATGACATGCCAAGTACTGGCACAAGTGAGAACTGGGCTGGTAACCGTGCTCGCAAGCAGTTGATCGACAAGTTCTTCTCAGGAAAGGCGCCAAACGGAGATGTCGACGAAATGGTAAGTACAGCAAAGGACGACCGCGCTATGTTCTATGGTAAGGATCGTACTTTGGAAATCAAGAAACCTTCTGACTTTAAGCAGGGCTTCTCTTGTGCCAAGTTTACCAACCTTCACGCAGACGGTTCTGCTACTCACGACTCTAAGTTCGTTGATATGGACGTTCCTTTCATGCGTGCAGCTGAGGCATGGCTTACTTATGCAGAGGCAGAGAAGCGTCTTGGTAACGACGGCGAATGTAAGATGGCTATTGACTATCTGAGAGATCGTGCCAACAAATCTACACAGCCTAAGTATACTCTTAATGAAATCTGCGATGAGTGGGCTCGTGAGTTCTACTACGAGGGTCGTCGTCGCATGGATTTGATTCGCTTCGGCAAATTCGGTGGCGATTCTGACTATACATGGGAATGGAAAGGTGGTAGCAAGGATGGTGGAACCATTGAGGCAAGCCGCAATGTATATGGTATTCCTACCAAGGAGTGTGTTGCCAACAGCAACATCAAGCAAAATCCTGGTTACGGAGACTAATCACCTATCAATAACATAGTAAAAATTGAATAATATGAAAAAGTTATCAATATTAGCAACCTTATTTGTAGGTTTGTTTCTGACAGCTTCCTGCGACTCTGACAGAGACTCAAATCCAACACTTGAGCAACCAAGCTCTTTCGTGTTGAACACACCTGCAATTGCCGATGCAACCTACGACTTGGATCACGCAACAACATTCAAGTTGACAACATCGCAGCCTGATTATGGATACACAGCTGCAACAACCTATTACATTCAGGCATCACTCCATGCAGATATGTCTAACTATCTGGAAGTTTCAGCAACATCTCATAACGTAAACATAGAGACTAAAGCTTCTAAGTTGGCAAATGCTGTAACACAGCTGATGCTGAATGAAGGCAAGGAAGAGGCTGATTTCCCTCTTACAACACCAGTATACATCAGACTTCGTGCTTCATTGGGAAGCTCAAATGGCGAAGGTGAAGTTCTTTCAAATACAATCCAACTGAAGAATGTTCGCACTTCATTCTGTCTGCCTCCTGTAGAATTACCTACAACCATGTATGTAAAGGGTAGCTTCAACAACTGGAGCTGGGATGAGAAGAAGGTCATCAAGATGGTTCAGGTCAATGGAGCTGAGAACGAGTTCTGGCACCTGGTTTGGATTGATGGTGATGGTATCAAGTTCAACTATGAGGCCTCTGACTCAGAAGGTCAGTTGATGGGCTATGAGGGCTGTACTATCACTGGTGAGGCTGCAGGCGATATCATTGACAACAATGGTAACATTGCCAGCAATACCCCAGGATGGTATCTGCTCTATATCCAGACCGAGCTTGACAAACGAGACATTATCTATACAGTCAACGTATTGAAACCTCATGTATGGTTGATAGGTGATGTCATGGGACAGGTTTGGGACGAAGAAAATCCTGCGGGCTTATTCACTGTACCTACAACTGCTGATGGCGAATTTGTTTCTCCTGCATTCCTCGGAGCTGGTGAAATCCGTGCATACGTGAAGTTACCTGGCACAGAATGGTGGAAGTCAGAGTTCATCATCAACAAGGAAAAGGGCAAGGTAGACTACCGTGGCCTTGGCGGAGACCAGTATCGTGTATCTGCTACTGTTGGACAGAAGTTCTACATCAACTTCTCTAATGAGAACGCAAGAGTAGAATAAGATTATCAAAAATTGACCGTCTTCGAGTAACATCAAGACGGTCATACAAATCAAACTTTTAAAAGAAATAAAGTCATGAAAAAAATATTTCAATTAGTACTGCTACTTGGATTCATGGGCTTCTCCTTGGCTTCGTGTGATGAAGACTACAAGGATTGGGCGGGCGCACAGACCACTACTCCAGAAAGTGCAATTACCATACCTGGTTATCAGGCTACAGGAGTAAGTGCTATCGACTTGAAACAGGTAACAACCGATGATGTTACGCTTTTCAACTTAAGTTCTGCTACATTGCCTGCTGGATTCGAGCTGAAAGATGTTCGTATAGAACTTAGCGCAGACGAAATAGCTACAACTACCATCAACACCACAAATGACGGTAAGGCTGAGAAGATGGTACTTAAAAATTTTGTAGAAAAGAACTATGGTAAAGACCCTATTGCACGTTCATTCGTGGGTCATGTTTTCGCAAGTGCTATGAAAGACGGCGAGGCTGTTCTTGTTGATGCAGGTAAGGTTGATGTTACACTTACATCTCCTGGTCTTGTGTCAAGCTACAAGCTTGTCATCAATGACGGTGAGGCTGAATTCCCATTGGCAAACAATGGTTCTTCTGCATACGAAGATCCTAACTTCAAGGGCACTATTACCACCACTATCGACAACTCAACATGGCAGGTCGTAGCCGAGGATGGTGAGGTTCTCGCATCTGGAAAGATTGAGAATGCTGGTAAGTATATCTTCTCTGTAAATGTGAAGACAGATATGGCTGAGGTAAACAAGGCTCCATCATTCCTCTACATGAAGGGCGATGCTAACGGCTGGGATGGATATGATGTTCTTGAATGTGTCAACGAGGAAGGAACCAAATTCCGTGGTTTCATGTACCTCAATCAGAACGGATTTAAGTTCACAACAGCGCCAGACTGGAGTGGTACAAATTATGGTGAAGACTTTAAAACAGAAGGCAATCCGCCAAACATCACAATGACTGAGCCAGCAGGTTACTATGAGGTTGTTGTAGACTTGTCTGCCAAAACTTACACATTGACTCCAATCACTACTATCGGTATTATCGGTACTGCTGCTCCTAACGGATGGGACAGTGATGTAGACTTAACTTACAATGTGGAAGAGCGCTGCTGGGAAGTCAAGGACATTAAGCTGGAAGAAGGTGAATGTAAATTCCGTGCTAATGATGAATGGAAAATGCAGTGGGGATATGATGGTGAGAAGTTTGTCTTCTCTAATAATGCTCCAGCTGTACAGTTCGTGCCAGAAGCAGGTACTTACGACATCAAGCTCTATGCTTGGATCACTGGTTATGCCAAGTGTGAATTTATCAAGAAGTAGTATCTCTCTAAAAATAACAATTAAAGGCGGTTTCTATTCAGAGACCGCCTTTTTGTATGCCCTGCATTCTTTCCTTCATTTTCCCCAAAAACGTTTGGAGATTAAAAAGAAAAGAGGAAACTTAGCGACATTATCCTATTTAACTGAACTTTCCCGCATGCTAAAGTTTAGTAAAGAAGAAAAACAAGAGGTGGTAACACAAATTGTGCCCACCTCTATCATATTCGATTTTCCAGGATTTTCTGTGCTTTATTCCCCTTTTGCCAACCATTTCGCAAAGAAGCGGTCGCTGACAAAGTAGCCTTTTGGGGTCTTATTGACCAATTGCTTGTCCACTAAAGCCTTCAGTGCAGTCTTTACGCTGCTGGTGGCAGGTAGGTGGTGGGTCAAGATGAACTGTTGGCTAAGTGGGGAGGAAACCATTTGCTCCTTGGCAATTGCTAACAAGAGTAACTGCTGGTTTTCTGTCAGCCATGCACAATAGTTTTGGTATGCCATGGCTTGCTCCTCTATCAACTCTTGAATCACTTCATCCACTAAGTCCTTATTGATCTGCTCATCACGATGTTCGTAAATACCATGTAGGATGGCTTGTACATACCAAGTTACGCTGTCGGCTTGCGAGTAGATATAGGTGAATGTGTCTACATCCACTTCTCGTTTTTGTGATGACAAAAGACGATTGGCAAATGATAGATATTTTGACTCGGCGATACATGGTAGTGACATGACAAGAGAACTCTGGAAGAATGGGCGATTCGCCGACAAAAACATCTCTTCCATCATGTGCTGTTGGCTGCCAGAAAATACGAAATATACATTGGGCAGGAATTGGATGTAGGAGCGTATCAATGCTTCCACTCCATCCTCTGGATAGTTCATGATTTGTTGAAACTCATCTATTGCCACGTAGCATCGCTTTCCAGATTGCTTCATGTACTCGAAGATTCGCTTCAAACTTTCTCGTCCCTCGTTTGGCTTCAAATCCAAAGAAAATGTTGGGATGCCTGTCAGTTCGTCAATTGTTAGCGTTGGTCGCCAACTGCTGAAGAACTCCTGTACTTTACGCAAGGCGGATTGAGAAATTGTATCTAATTTCCCAATGATTTCCGAAGCCATGAGTTGTACCATTTGCTCCAAGTTCTTGGTGGCAAATATGTCCAGGTAGAAGCATTTTACATCATCATATTGCTTTTCCAACTGTTGGAAGACATGATGGATTAATCCAGTCTTGCCCATACGGCGAGGAGCGACAAGCGTGATATTTCGCTCGTTGTGGAGCGAAGTCATCATCTTCACGGTTTCTTTCTCACGGTCACAAAAGTACTCTGCGCCTTTGTATCCATACATCACGAAAGGGTTGTTGATTGTTGCCATAATCTTATTGCGCTTTTTACGTTGCGCAAATTACGCAATAATTATCGAGACTACCAAATGTTTTCAAGTTTTTTAATAATTATCCCATGTTGTCAAACAAGTCATCCATTGTCAGTTGTACTTGTGCAATTGCTGAATGGGCATTGGGGCGGATGCCGAATGTAGTTATTAGCGTAGGCAAGATGCCATGCCGAACACCTGTCTCTTCTACAAAATCAGCCATACGGGTGCGAATATGTAACTCTTCTTCCTTCGTAATCGTATAAGGAGACTGTGAATACTTGATCTCACAAAGATTGATGAGATGGTCTGCTCGTTCTATCAACAAGTCTATCTGTGCTGCTGGAGTAGAGCACTTGCGATTCTTTAGCCAAATCGGAGGAAAAACGCTCGATTTGGCTGTTGTTTACTCATATTCCTCATTATCATTTGGTTGTTACGAGATTTTTTAGTACTTTTGTTTAAGTTGTGCAAACGTTTGCACGTGATTTTCTTGATTTAAGTCAACTAAAACGTGCAAGTTATGTAGGTTTTGCATAATTTTGTACACAATACTAACAATCTATGAATGAGAAGACCATAATAACGATGAAAGATATTGCTCGCGAGTTAGGCGTGTCTATCGCCACGGTGAGCAGAGCTTTGAAAGACAGCCCTCGTATCAGTGCTGCCCAGAAAGAGCGTATACAGGCTTATGCCAGAGAGCATAACTTCTGTCCCAATGTCATAGGCGAAGCCCTGAGATATAGTAAGGTGCAACCTATGAAGGTCATTGGCGTTATAGTCCCTGAGTTTGCTCATTATTATTTTTCGACAGTACTTTCGGGTATTGAGGAGGAGGCTCGCGCACGAGGTTATCGTGTGATGGTGGCGCAGAGTAACGAACGATACGACAAGGAGGTTGCCATCTGTGAGGACTTCTATAAGAATAAGGTGTGTGGCATCATTGTGTCACAAGCCAAAGATACCAAGCATTATGATCATTTCCAGCGTTTGATGAATAATGGTGTACCCCTGGTGTTCTACGACAGAATCTGTACAGGAGTAAACTGTTCGAGAGTGGTGGTAGACGACTATATGGGTGCCTTTACTGCTGTGACCCATCTCATCGATTCGGGATGCAAGAAGATAGCCTTCTATGGTTCGCCGATGAATCTGGAAATCTCCAAGAATAGATACAATGGTTATCATGACGCCTTGGCGAAACATGGTCTGGAAGAATTCCCCCCCTATGTGAAAATCTGTGACAACCGGGCAGAGGCAGAGGCTGTGACCCCCGAACTTCTGAACATGGAAGATCGCCCTGATGCTTTCTTTGCAGTGAACGATGATACGGCTATTGGTATTCTCTATACTGCTAAGCGTATGGGATTGAATGTGCCAGACGATATTAGTATCTGTGGTTTTACCAATGGTCAGCGAGCTAAGGCTTGCGACCCGATGCTTACTACGGTGGACCAACGAGGTTTTGCTGTTGGTGAGGAAGCTGTCAATATCCTCATCGACCAAGTGGAAGGCTCTATCCCGATGGATGATGTAGAGAAGCGAGTGGTGAGAACCCGACTGGTGGTACGTGGAACGACACGATAAACGGAAACAATAAAACAAATATAAGTATGATGACAAAACCTAATCTTAGTTTCTGGAAGCTTTGGAATCTAAGCTTCGGATTCTTCGGGGTACAGATAGCCTACGCCCTTCAGAGCGCCAACATCTCCCGAATCTTTGCAACGTTGGGCGCAGACCCACACAACTTGAGTTATTTCTGGATTCTCCCTCCGTTGATGGGAATCTTGGTGCAGCCTATTGTAGGTACGCTGAGTGATAAGACTTGGTGTCGTTTCGGACGTCGTATACCTTATCTCTTTGTGGGTGCTACGTTGGCTGTCTTGGTGATGTGCCTCTTGCCTAATGCAGGCTCCTTTGGCTTGACAGTGGGTGGAGCGATGATTTTTGGACTGATAGCCCTCATGTTTTTGGATACGAGCATCAATATGGCGATGCAACCTTTCAAGATGTTGGTGGGCGATATGGTGAACGAGGAGCAAAAGACCAAGGCTTACTCTATTCAGAGTTTCCTCTGCAATGCGGGTTCGATAGCTGGTTATATCTTCCCCTTCCTTTTTGCTTTCTTGGGCATCAAGAACTATGCAGAGAAGGGTGTAGTGCCCGACTCCGTTATTTGGTCGTTCTATGTGGGCGCTGCCATCCTTATCCTCTGTGTCGTCTATACCACGATGAAAGTAAAGGAGTGGAATCCTCAGCAATATGCCATGTATAATGGTGTTAGTGAAGAGGCTGAGATGAAAGAAGAAGGCAAGTCAGACTGGATAAGTCTTCTGAAGAATGCACCTTCTACCTTCTGGAAAGTGGGTTTAGTGCAGTTCTTCTGCTGGGCTGGTTTCCTCTATCTATGGAACTATTCTACAGGTGCCATTGCTGAGACCGTGTGGAATACGACAGATGCCAGCACCAAGGCATTCCAGGATGCAGGCGACTGGGTGGGCATCCTCTTTGCAGTGCAGGCCGTGGGTAGTGTACTGTGGGTGGTAGTGCTTCCACAGTTTAAGAGCTCTAAGATGGCTTATGCGGTCAGCTTGATTATCGGTGGTGTAGGCTTCGCCCTCATTCCTTTCTTGCACGACAAGTATTTGCAGTTCATTCCGTTCTTAATGATTGGTGCAGGATGGGCAGCCATGTTGGCAATGCCTTTCACCTTTGTTACCAATGCTTTGCAGGGCTATGGACACATGGGAGCTTATCTCGGACTCTTCAATGGAACCATCTGTATACCTCAGATTGTGGCTGCCCTTTGTGGTGGACAAGTGCTGTGGGCTATCGGTTCTCATCAGAGCGATATGATGATAGTGGCAGGTGTCTTATTGATATGCGGTGCGTTGTCGGTGACTATTATCAAGGATAAGCATGTTGTAGAAAAAGTATAATAAGTGCAACCGATTGCGCATTTATTTGATGTATTTTGCGTAAAAAGTTATTTGTGTGTAGGAAAAAAATAGTACTTTTGCATCGTAAATAACAATCTTATATAACCCTCTTATGGTATTTCATTTCAATATAGAATATAAAACGGTTTATGGCGAGAATATAGTCTTGAACCTAAATGTGGACGATAAAGAAGTTCAATGTAAATTGGGCACAACAGATGGCCATCACTGGTCATGCGACTTAGAGATGGCTCCTAAGACCAAGAATTGCACCTATTATTATAGTGTAGAACGTGATGGCAAGTGCTGCAAGACAGAATGGTTGGTAGTGAAGCATCAGCTGAACATCACTGCCGAGCGTGCCAACAATTATACCATCTACGATAGTTGGCGAGATATTCCTGAGGATTCTTATCTCTACAGCAGTGCCTTTACCGACTGTATCAATCATCAGCAGCCTGCTGTGGTCAAGGATAATACCTTTGCTAAGACCATCAGACTGATTGTTCGTGCCCCACAGTTGAAGGCAGGTGAACGTCTGGCAATGGTAGGCTCTGATCCTCTTGTAGGCGCATGGGACGTGAAGCGTGCCGTGCCTATGGTGCAGCAGTCGTATAATGAATGGACGGTAGAAGTCAACGTAGAGGCTTTGGCTGTCAACTACTTGGAATTTAAGTTTGTAGCTCTGAACGACAAGAAGGGTACTGAAGTATGGGAGACGGGTTACAACCGCAGTATAGAAATCCCTGAGATGAAGGGCGGAACCGTTATCTCTTACGAGTTGGGACAATCGTTCTTAGAGCGCTGGAATCGCAAACTTGCAGGAACTTTGGTTCCTGTATTCTCCCTGCGTAGTAAGAAGAGTGCGGGTATTGGCGACTTCGGTGACCTGAAGAGTATGATAGACTTGGTGGCTAAGACAGGGCAGAAAGTACTGCAGCTGCTCCCTATCAATGATACGACCATCACCCACACCTGGACCGACTCTTATCCTTATAGCTGTATCAGTGTGTTTGCCATCCATCCACAGTATGCTGATTTGCAGGCATTGCCCGAACTTGAGGATGCCAAGGCACGTGCTGAGGCTGAGAAGACAAGAGCAGAACTCAATGCTCTACCGCAGATAGACTACGAAAAGGTAAATGACTTTAAGATAAAATACTTGCACCAAATCTTCAATCAAGAAGGTGAAAAGATGATGAAGAGTGCCGAATTCGTGGCATTCTTCCAGGAAACAGAACAATGGCTTGTGCCTTATGCACAATATTCTTACTTGCGAGATAAGAATGGCACAGCCGATTTTACATTGTGGCCAGACCACAATACTTGGAATGAGAAAGACCGTAAGGCACTCTCTAACCCTAAGACGAAGGCATACAAAGAAGTGGAGTTCTTCTACTTCGTACAGTATGTACTGAACACACAGATGAAGGAAGCTCACGAGCATGCCATGGCTAAGGGGGTTATCTTGAAGGGTGACATTCCTATCGGTGTGAACCGTTATGGCTGTGACGTGTGGATGGAGCCTAAGTACTTCAATCTTAACGGACAGGCAGGTGCTCCACCTGATGACTTCTCTGTGAATGGTCAGAACTGGGGATTCCCAACCTACAACTGGCACGAGATGCTGAAGGATGACTGTCAGTGGTGGGTGCGTCGATTCCAGAACATGGCTAAGTTCTTTGATGCTTATCGCATCGACCATGTGTTGGGCTTCTTCCGTATATGGGAGATTCCTATCGACTCTGTACATGGACTACTCGGACAGTTTGCGCCAGCTATCGGTATGACAGCAGAAGAGATTCGTGCGTATGGTCTTAACTTCCAACAGGACAGATTTACACGTCCGTTTATCACCGACTGGGTGCTCGACCGTATGTTCCATGAGCGTGCTGATGAGGTGAAGAGCAAATATCTCGACCGTCTGGATGATGAGCGCTATCAGATGAAGACAGAGGTGAACACCCAGCGAAAGGTAGAAGCACTCTTTGAAGGCGTTACCGATGAGAAGGAGATATGGTTGCGTGACGGACTCTATGCCTTGATTAGCGACGTGCTCTTTGTTCGTGACCATTGCAATCCAGGATTGTTCCACCCACGCATCTCTGCACAGTTCGACTTCATTTTCGAGTCACTTTGGGACAATGATAAGGCTGCATTCAATCGTCTTTATAATGATTACTTCTATCGTCGCAACAACCAGTTCTGGTATGAGGAGGCTATGAAGAAGTTGCCCAAGTTGGTTCAGGCTACTCGTATGTTAGTATGTGCTGAAGACCTCGGTATGGTGCCCGACTGTGTGCCATGGGTAATGAACGAGTTGAAGATATTGAGCTTAGAGTTGCAGAGTATGCCTAAGGACCCCAGCGTGAAGTTTGGACATCTGAGTCGCAACCCTTATCGCTCGGTATGTACCATTTCCAGCCACGATATGCCTACGTTGCGTCAGTGGTGGGATGAGAACATACAGCGCACACAGGAGTATTACAACACCATGCTCTATCGTCAGGGACCAGCCCCTCATCCTCTGCCAGGATGGCTTGCACAAGACATCATCTCACGCCATCTCACATCGCCATCTATGCTTTGTGTATTGAGCATTCAGGACTGGTTGGCTATCAATGAGCGTCTGCGTCTGCCTGACGCCAATGCCGAGCGTATCAATATCCCTGCCAATCCTAAGCATTATTGGCGTTATCGTATGCATCTTTGCATAGAAGATTTGGCTGCTAATAAGGAATTTATGGACAGTGTGACATGGCTTGTTGCACAGTCTGGAAGAAATTAATGCAAACGTTTGCATAAATATCTAAAGAAAAATACCCTCCATATTTTTGGAGGGTATTTTTGCTTTTTGTAAATTTGCAATGTGTATGGTAACGACTAACAAGAACTGACAAATAACAACTGAATGATATGAAGAAACTGAATGTTTTAGTAGTAGGTCTTCTGCTGCCACTCTTAGCAGCGGCACAGACCGTTAAGTCGCCAAATGGCAATGTATCGGTAACCTTTTCGCTGACAGGCAATGGACAACCCACCTATGAGATGAGTTATAAAGGAAAGACTGTATGCAAGCCTTCGCATCTCGGACTGGAACTGGCTAAAGACAAGCATGCCAGCAAGGGAATGAAGGAAACAAACCTGATGGAAGGATTTACAGAAACAGGTAGCAAGACCTCTTCTTTTGATGAGACTTGGAAGCCTGTATGGGGTGAGACTGCTACCATCCGAAATCATTATAACGAGATGGAGGTAAACTTGAACCAGGCTTCTTCTAATCGTAACATCACCATTCGATTCCGCGTGTATGACTATGGTATGGGTTTGCGCTATGAGTTTCCACAGCAGGAAAGCCTTAACTATTTTGTAATTCAGGAAGAGCATACCCAGTTTGCTATGGCAGACAATCACACTGCCTACTGGATTCCTGGCGACTACGACACTCAGGAGTATGAATATCAAATCACGCCTCTTACAGGCATCCGTCCTGTAATAGCTAAAAATCGCGAAGCTTATAAGAGTAACTCGTCTACCACGGTGTTCTCCGATACGGGTGTTCAGACCTCGTTGCAGATGAAGACCAAGGACGGACTTTATATCAATATCCACGAAGCTGCCTGTCTGGATTATCCTACGATGCACCTCAACCTCGACGAAAAGACACTGACCTTTGAGTCATGGCTTACTCCCGATGCAGTGGGCAGAAAGGGATTTATACAGACTCCATTCAATACGCCATGGCGTACTGTTCTCGTGAGTGATGATGCACGCGATATGCTTTCGTGCAAGCTGACACTCAACCTCAATGAGCCTTGCAAGATAGAGGATACTTCATGGATTCATCCTACCAAGTACTGTGGTGTGTGGTGGAACATGATTGTAGGTACCAAGACATGGAGTTATACCAACGACCTGCCTTCTGTTCGTCTTGGTGCTACCGATTATAGTAAGTGCAAGCCTAATGGCACACATGGAGCTACCAATGAAGAGGTGAAGCGTTATATCGACTTTGCTGCCAAGAATGGTTTGCAGGAAGTATTGGTAGAGGGATGGAATGAAGGATGGGAAGACTGGTTCGGTCATCAGAAACTGGATGTCTTCGACTTCGTAACACCTTATCCAGACTTTGATATCAAGATGCTCAACGACTATGCTCATTCCAAGGGCGTGAAGCTGATGATGCACCATGAGACCTCTTCTGCTGCTCTCAACTACGAGCGCCATCTGGAGGATGCCTTCAATCTGATGAACAAATATGGCTATGATGCCGTGAAGACCGGTTATGTGGGCGATATTATTCCACGAGGTGAGTATCACTACAGCCAGTTGATGAATAACCACTACCAGCGTGTCATCGAGACAGCTGCCAAGCATCACATCATGGTGAATGCGCATGAGGCTACCCGTCCTACAGGTATCTGCCGTACATGGCCTAACTTAGTGGGCAATGAGAGTGCACGTGGTACTGAGTATGAGGCTTTTGGGGGAAGCGTTAGTTATCACACTGTGATGTTGCCATTCACCCGTCTACAGGGAGGACCTATGGACTATACTCCTGGTATCTTTGAAACCAAACTATCGGAATGGAGCAACAATCCAAGTTATGTTCATACAACCCTCGCAGGTCAGTTATCGCTCTATCTCGTGATGTATAGTCCGTTGCAGATGGCTGCCGACCTTCCCGAACATTATGAGAAGTATGACGATGCCTTCCAGTTTATCCGTGATGTGGCTTGCGACTGGGACGACTCCAAGTATCTGGAGGCAGAGCCTGCCCAGTATATTACTGTAGCTCGCAAGGCAAAGGGAACAGACAACTGGTTTGTAGGTGGTAAGACCGATGCTGCCCGCACTGCCGTGGTGAAGCTCGACTTCCTGGATAAGGGTAAGAAGTATGCTTGTGCTATCTATCAAGACGGCAAGAATGCCGACTACGAAAAGAATCCTAAATCGTACCAGATTATTCACAAGACTGTGAAGAAGGGTGATGTCTTGAAGATTAACGAAGCACGTGGTGGCGGTTTCGCTATCTCACTGCTTGCCAAATAAGACTTAGATAGGCGGAAATAAGGATGCTGAAACTTCTGAATTTCCGCCCAACTGCCAAGGTGGAATTAAATACGCTCAAAATGAACGTACTTAATTCTGCCTATTATTGCATAAAATAATCAAAAACGACTCCTTTTATGCAGAAAAAACTGCAAACGACTACTTAAAAGGGGAAATGATGAAATATTTATACGTAAAAAAGGAATAAAAATCTGCGGATTTTTTTAACTAACTAACACTTAATTAACCGTATGAGAATAGAAAAACTAATAATTGCAGCATTGACGGCTACTATATTACCTACTTCATTGAATGCGCAGCAGACATTCAATGAGATGATGTATTCCAAGGAGAAAACCATGTTTGTACTCAATGCCCCAACAGCAGGCAAGTCTTCTGTTACCATCCGTCTTTATAAGAATGGACAAAAAGGTAAGGCTTACAAGACGCTGAAAATGAAAAAAATGGGAGATGAGCGATGGGAGGCTACCGTGAAGGGCGACCTGAAGGGTAAATTCTATACCTTTGATATCGGTAAGGGTGAAACGCCAGGAACCTTCGCCAAGGCTGTAGGCGTCAACGGAAACCGTGGCGCTATCGTTGATTTGTATGACACCGACCCCGTGGGATGGAACGAGGATGTGCGCCCTGCCATCCAGTCGCCTGCCGACTTGGTGATTTACGAACTTCACATGCGTGACTTCTCTGTGTCGCCCACCTCTGGGCTGAAGTATCAAGGCAAGTATTTAGCACTGACAGAGCCTAAGGCTATCGAATATCTCAAGAAGTTGGGTATCAATGCCATACATTTCCAACCCTTGTTTGACTTTGCTTCTGTCGACGAGACTCGTCTGAATACACCGCAATTTAACTGGGGTTATGACCCTAAGAACTATAATGTGCCGGAAGGCAGTTACAGCACCGACCCTTATGATCCCAGAACCCGCATCAAGGAGTTCAAGGAGATGGTGATGGCATTGCACAAGGCTGGCATCCGGGTCATCTTCGATGCTGTGTATAACCATACCTTCGATATTAACGGCAGTAACTTCCAGCGTACTTATCCCGATTATTACTATCGCAAGACCAAGGAAGGCAAGTACAGCGATGGTTCGGGTTGTGGTAACGAGACTGCATCTGAAAAGCCTTTGATGCGCCAGTTTATGCTGGAGAGCGTGAAGTACTGGATTGATGAATTCCATATCGATGGTTTCCGCTTCGACCTGATGGGTGTTCACGACATAGAGACCATGCTGGCAATCCGTGAGATGGTAAACCGCATTGATCCAAGCATTTATATCTATGGTGAAGGATGGAGTGCAGGCAGTTGTGCTTATCCTACGGAGAAACTCGCTATGAAGGCGAATACCCATCAATTGAATGGTATTGGTGCCTTTAGCGATGATATGCGCGATGCCCTTCGTGGTCCTTTCTCTGATAACACCAAGGGTGCTTTCTTAGCAGGAATACCTGGTGAGGAAGAGAGCCTGAAGTTTGGTATCGTGGGTGGTATTGCTCATCCACAGGTAGACATGAGTCAGGTCAATTACGATAAGAAACCTTGGGCTTTAGAGCCTACACAGCAGATCAGCTATGTGAGCTGCCATGACGATATGTGCCTTGTAGACCGTCTGAAGGCGAGTGTGCCTGGTATTCAAGATGAAAAAAAGTCGGAAAGCGAGCGTATGGCAGAGTTGATACGTCTCGACTTGTTGGCTCAGACTGCTGTCTTTACTTCGCAGGGTGTACCTTTCATCTTAGCTGGCGAAGAGATGTTGCGCGACAAGAAAGGTGTACACAACAGTTATTGTTCACCCGATAGTATCAATGAATTTAACTGGGATAATCTGAAGAAATATCCACAAGTATTTGAGTATTATCGCAACTTGATTCAGCTTCGCAAGAATCATCCAGCTTTCCGATTGGCTAAGGCTGAGGCTGTAAGAAGCCATCTGGAGTTCTTGCCAACCGGTAATGCCGCAGAAAAGGAAGGTTGCTTAGTAGCTTTCAGACTCAAGGAGTTAGAAGGCATAGATAGTTGGAAGAACATCATTGTCATCTTCAATGCCAACAAGGAGTCAAAGACCGTTGCTATACCCGAGGGTGAATATCATGTGGCTTGCTGCAATGGTGTTATCAATGAGGAGGGCATCGGAATGCCTATCGTGGGCCATGAGACCTTGGTGGATGCACAATCTGCCTTGATTCTGTATCAGAAATAACAGGTGATATATCTTAAAACTTAAAACATATAACTATAATGAAAAAGAAATTAGTTTCATTCATGTTGCTTATGGGTAGCGTAATGAGTATGTCTGCGGCTGTTAACGTGAGCCGTATAGAACCAGCTGACTGGTTTGTGGGCATGAAAGATGCTTCGTTGCAGTTGATGGTGTATGGTAAAGACATCAAGAGTGCAGAGGTAACAGTAGATTATCCTGGTGTGAGCGTGGACAGCATTGCTCGCTTAGAGTCACCCAACTATCTGTTGGTTTATCTTAATCTGAAGGATGCCAAGGCAGGCGTGATGACTCTTAACTTCAAGCAGGGCAAGCAGAGCAAGAAGGTGAAGTATCAGTTGAAAGACCGTGAGATGGCAGGCGACAAGCGCATCGGTTTCTCTAATGAGGATGTGCTCTATATGTTGATGCCCGACCGTTTTGCTAATGGTAACCCTAAGAATGATGCCATCAAGACTATGCGCGATAAGACTTGCGACCGAAATGCTCCCAGTCTGCGTCATGGAGGTGACTTAGAGGGAATACGCCAGCACTTGGATTACTTCAACCAGTTGGGTGTCACTGCTCTGTGGTTTACTCCCGTCTTAGAGAATGACAGTCCAAGCAATGGCAAGCAAAGTAGCTATCATGGTTATGCTACGACCGATTATTATAAGGTAGACTCTCGTTTCGGTACCAATGCAGAGTATAAACAGTTGATTGCCGAGGCTCATCAGAAAGGTTTGAAGGTGGTGATGGATATGATTTTCAATCATTGCGGTTTCGAGCATCCTTGGGTTGCCGATATGCCATCTAAAGACTGGTTTAACTGCCCAGAGTGGCTTCTTCCGGAGTATCAGACTCCTGAACATGTGAAGAAGATAGGTACTGTAGATGGAGCGAGAACTGTTAATGATATGTATCGACAGACCAGCTATAAGTTGACACCTGTATTGGATCCTTATGCCAGCAAAATAGATAAGGCAGAGACAGTGGACGGATGGTTTGTACCATCTATGCCTGACCTCAATCAGCGTAACCCTCATGTTATCAAGTATCTCATCCAGAATAGTGAATGGTGGATAGAGACCGTAGGAATTGATGGTATTCGTATGGATACCTATCCTTATGCCGACCGTGACGCAATGGCATTGTGGATGAAGACCCTCAACAATGAATATCCTAACTTCAATACCGTAGGTGAAACTTGGGTTACTGAGCCTGCCTATACCGCTGCATGGCAGAAAGATAGCAAGCTCTCAGAAAAGAACAGTTATCTGCCAACCGTTATGGACTTCGCCTTCTTCGACCGTATCAACAGTGCCAAGAACGAGGAGACTGATGACTGGTGGAATGGTATGAACCGTCTCTATAATGTGTTCTGCTACGATTATCTCTATCCTAACCCAAAGAGCGTGATGGCATTCATTGAGAATCACGATACCGACAGATTCCTCGGCGAGGGCAAGGATACCGTCGCATTGAAGCAGGCTTTGGCGCTTTTGCTTACCATCAACCGTACACCGCAGCTCTATTATGGTACAGAAGTGTTGATGAATGGCACCAAGAGTGTAACCGACGGCAACGTGCGTAAAGACTTCCCTGGTGGATGGGTTGGCGACAAGCATAATGCCTTCACCGAAGAAGGAAGAACCCAGGCAGAGAACCAGATGTTCCAGTGGCTCAGCAACTTGCTGCATTGGCGTCAGGGTAACAAGGTGATTACAGAAGGCAAGCAGACTCAGTTCTGTCCTTATAAGGGTGTATATGTCATCGCTCGTCAGTATAAGGGCAAAACAGTCATGACTATCATCAATGGCAAGAAAGAAGCCAATGAGCTGGATGTGACCCGCTATGCAGAGATTATCGGTTCGAATGAAAAGGCCACCGATGTAACGAATGGTCGTACTGTTCTTATCAATAAGAACGTGAAGCTTCGTCCACGTCAGGCTATGATACTTGAATTTTGATCATCCAACTTGTAATAGTTTAATGACTGAGCCCACTTTAAAAAAGGGCATGTTTTGAATCCAGCATGACCAGTGTGGTCATGCTGAGAGTTTGTCATAATACCCTAAAAAATGAAAGCCATTGCGATGCCCATCGCAATGGCTTTCATTGCTCTACGAAATAGGCTTCATTGACTATCGAAGCCGCTTTCCTATTTCGAGGCTTTTCTATTCAAACTGTGGTTTGGGGTAACCTTAACACTATTGCCCTTTTACTTCCCTCTAACATCTTTCAATTCACTTAAATTCCTACATGCGAAACTTGAGTTCAATGATAAATATTTAGGAATGTTTGTTTCTTATTATAGTTTTTATTAACTTTGCAAACGGTAAGAAAGCAAGAGGCTTTCACGTACATATTAAAAACTATAATAAGAAACAATGATTTTAAAACAACTCCGACAGTTGCGATTAGTTATGGCTTTGCTGATTCTTTGGGCTTGCAGCTCAGTGGCAAAGGCACAGACCAACGCTCAGATTTTGTATGATTTCGGTTCCGACCGTAAGTTTGTCACCCTTACCCTTGAAATGTTCAAGCAGGACAAGTGGGGTAGTACTTATTTCTTCGTAGACCACGACTTCAACTACGACAAAATGGTCGTGGGCGAGAAGAATATTGCTCAAGGAGGAACCTATACGGAAATTTCGCGTGCACTCAATTTCTGGCAGGAGTCTCCCCTTAAAAACTGGAGCCTTCATGTGGAATATAATGGTGGTATAACTAAAAACTATCCCATCAACAATGCGTGGCTCTTTGGTGTGGAATACCTCTTACATGACAAAACATACAAAAATACATTGACTTTAGAGGCTCTTTACAAGACCATTCGTCAGACAGATCAGAATGTGCCAATGCAGTTTACAGCTGTATGGACTTGTAATGATATTTTCGGTGTCAAGGGCTTGAAATTTGATGGCTTTGCCGATTTTTGGTGGGAGACTCATGCTGTCGACTATCAAGAGGATGGCTCTGCCACTACTAAGCATACGGTCTTCATCACCGAACCTCAGCTGTGGTATAATGTAGGTCAGCACTTTGGCTGCGGGAACCTCAGTGTGGGTGGCGAGGTAGAGTTGAGTAACAACTTTGGTTCTACTGGTGGCTTCAAGTGTCGTCCCTGCTTAGGTGTGAAGTGGGATTTTTAGTAAGTTGTAATAATAATAATCTGTTGTCATGAATAGAGTCTATTGTTTGTTGGTTTGTCTGTTTTGTGCTTGTCAGGTTTCTTTATGCAAGGAACTCGATGAGAAAGTTCTTTTTGAGGAACTTGATCAACTGCTTGCACAGCAGCAAGAACTGACCCAAGAGAAAGAGCGCAAGATAAAGATCATCAAGGAGGGATTATCTGTACCTTCTATCACCTTGGAGCAGGAATATGCCATCAACAATAGACTCTATGATGAATACCTGGCTTTCAAGTACGATTCTGCATACAAGTATGTGAATCGGAACTTTATCATTGCCAAGCAGTTGAACAATAAGAAACTGTATACCGAGAGTACCTTCAATTTGGTACATATACTTTCTGTGGCTGGACTTTTTGATCATGCCTACGTGCTGATAGACAGCATCGACGTTCGAGAGTTGAGTGGACAGGACTTGCAGGATTATTATCAGACCTACAGCGATTTGGTGTTGTTCAGTACAGAGTTTTCGGTGGGAACAGATTTCTATTCGGACAACTTGAGTAAGATATTGTTCTATCGTAAAAAACTTCGTGAGTATATCCTTGATAAGAACTCTTTGTCGGCAGCATGCAATCAAGCTGACCTTCTGGCATGGAATGGAGAAGACCGAAAGGCACTGACGGTATTGCAGAAATACGTAGAAAAACATCCCGATCTTGACGGGCGTGCCTATAGTATCGTATACAGTACAATGGCGTTTTTTTATTCTAAGGTGGGCGATTGGCAGATGCGTAAGAAGTGCCTTCTGTTGAGTGCTATCAGTGATGTGAAATGCTGTATTCGTGAGAATACCTCGATTCGTGAGTTGGCTTCTGTCCTTTTTGATGAAGGAGAGTTTGACAGAGCCTATAAGTATCTGAATGCTTCGGTACAGGATGCCAACTTCTATGGCACTCGACTCCGCAATGCGCAGGTGGCACAATTTGTTCCAAAAATTATCGAGAAATATTATCAAACTAATAATTATTATCGCAGGTTTCTTCTTTTTTCTATTGTTGTCATCACCAGCGTGGCAATTCTCTTGGTTGTGGCTTTGATATTCATGCGCCGTTACCTCTGTCGTTATCGCCATGAGAAAGAAAAGGTAGAACTTGCCAATGAAAAACTCAATAATTATTTGGGGCAGCTGGAGAAAACCAATGTTTTGCTGAAGCAACATGGAGCCATCAAAGAACAGTATATTGGTCGTTTCATGGAACTTGTTTCTGTGATTATCGTAAGAGCAGAAGAGCAGCGTAAGCTTGCCAATCGATTAGGTCGTGAGCATAAGATGGAAGAACTGTTTGCTATGCTCAAGTCAAACGACTTTGTTTCAGAGAATAATAAACTCTTCAATACCAATTTCGATGAAGCCTTTCTGAATATTTACCCCGACTTTGTGGAGAAGGTGAATGTGATGTTGCTGCCCGAGTATCAGTATCCTGTAGATAGAAGGTCTTTGAATACGGAGTTGCGGATCTTGGCTATCATTCGTTTGGGTATTCAAGACAATCAAAAGATAGCCAGCATTCTCCAGTCAAGCATTACGACCATCTATACGTATCGGAGCAAGTTGAAGAGTCGTTCTATATATAAGAATGATTTTGAGAAAAGAGTGATGGAGATAGGTGCGTAAGTCATTTCTTGAAGTGAAAAACACAGAAAAAAGATTTGTTGAAATTTAGATATTTGTATAGAGATGTGTTCTTTAACTAACTGAATGTTAGGGATATAACGTTTTTGCTTTTTTAGATTTTTGTTTGCAACTATTGATGGTAAAGGTAAAAGTTCCTATCTTTGCCTCGGAATGCAAATCTAATCAATTTAAGCAATGATACATCGTTATATTCTCTTATCATTAACTATGATGCTTTGCGGATTTACTCATGCCGCAAAGATTTTGACCCAATCGCCTGATGGCGGTTTGGCTGTTACTTTCCAAATCAACAAAGGTATACCTTATTATAAGGTGTCTTGGCAGAAAGAGGAGGTCTTGTCGCTTTCTCGAATGGGGTATGTCTTGGCCGATGGTGCTTTGGACCAAGATTTTAAGGTAGTGGGTGTAAAAAGAAACTCGCATGATGCGAAGTGGCACGAACTGTATGGTGAGGAAGACTCTGTTCGCAGTCACTATAACGAAACCACCATCATGCTTCAGCAAACCCGTGGACTGAAACGAAAGTTGAATATCGTTTTTAGAGTTTTCAACGATGGTATAGGATTCCGTTATGTTATTCCTCAGCAGTCTGGACTTCATAAAATAGCCATCAGCGAAGAGCAAACCCAGTTTAATCTTTCTCACGATGTTCCAGCTTGGTCTATTTCGCTCAATCATATAGAATATTATGAAGGTAAGTATGAGAAATCGCTGATAAGTCAGAAGGATACCGTCTGCACGCCACTTACCATAGAGTATTCTCCTCGTTTATATATGGCTATACATGAAGCCGCCCTTGAGGATTATGCCACATTGAATCTTACTCCAAGAGGAAATCAATTGGTTGCAGCTCTTACCCCATGGAGTGATGGTATGAAGGTGTATGGCGAGAATCGTCTACAGTCGCCTTGGCGCACTATAATCTTCTCTCCCACAGCAGCGGGATTGATTACCAATCGCGTGATGCTCAATCTGAACGAACCTTGTAAGATAGAAGATACCTCCTGGATAGTGCCTGGACGATATATTGGAATATGGTGGAGCATCCATCAGAAAAAGAATACCTGGGAGATGGGTCCACATCATGGTGCTACCACAGAGAATGTGAAGCGCTATATCGATTTCGCCGCCAAGCACGGTTTCTCGGGTGTTCTCTCAGAAGGATGGAATCCAGGTTGGGGAAAAGGCGAGAAGGTAACCTATCTGAAAGCTTACCCCGACTTTGACATAGAAGAAGTAAATCGCTATGCCTTACAGAAAGGTGTGAGATGGATAGGTCACATGGAGTCTTGGGGACAAGGCAAGTTGATAGAAAAAGAGATGGAACAAGCCTTCGCCTGGTATCACAGTATGGGTGTCAATGCCGTAAAGACCGGTTATGTAGGCAGGTTGATGGACGGAGTAGAGAAGCCCAGTTCTCAATATGGCATACGTCATTATCGCAAGGTGATTGAGTGTGCTGCTAAGCATCAGATCATGATAGATAATCATGAGCCAGCTATGCCTACGGGTATTTGCAGAACCTATCCCAACCTGATGACACAAGAAGGAGTGCGTGGACAGGAGTATAATGCTTGGGACGTGAAAGGTGGTAATTTGCCAGAACATACGGTAACGATACCATTCACTCGTTGTTTGGCAGGTCCTATCGACTTTACACCAGCGATATTCAATTTCAGTGAGGTCGTGAAAGGCACCCATCCACATTCCACTTTGGCCAAGCAGTTGGCAGAATTTGTGGTGCTCTATAGTCCACTTCAGATGGCTGCCGATGCCATAGAGAACTACGAGGGTCAGCCCGCCTTGACCTTTATAGAAAGTTGTCCTACCACATGGAGTAAGACCATCATTCCCCATGGAGAGATAGGTCAGTATATCACCGTTTGTCGTAAGGAGCGTGGAGGTAATCGTTGGTTTGTAGGCTCTATGACCAATGCTGATAGTCGTTCGCTTGATGTCAAGCTCGATTTCTTGGACAAGGGAAAGGTATATCGAGCCGTCATCTATGAAGATGGTGCAGATGCTGACTTTGAGACCAATCCTTATCCCATGCACATCCGCCAGATAGAAGTGAAAGCCGATGATATCTTGCATCTGAAGCTTGCTCGAAGTGGTGGTGCTGCTATTCGTATAGAGGAGATATAAAAATAATCCTATCTGAATAAACAAATAACTATTAATATATTAACTAAATTAGGTAAACATGAAAAAATCTAAGCAACTGTTGAAAGGTATGTGCTTGCTGATAGCATTCATATTCTTTGCCCTTGACATGGCAGCACAGGCTATTCATGGTAATGTCAAAGACCATACCGGTGAAGCCATTATTGGTGCTACTGTTCAAGTTATTGGACAGGCTAAAGCTGCCGTTACCGATCTTGATGGAAACTTTACTATCCATGTGAAGCACGGAGAAAAGTTGAAAATCTCTTATATGGGATTTACACCTCAGGAAGTAATCGCTAAGGACGGTTTACAGATTGTCCTCAAAGAGAGTTCTTCAGAACTTGAGGAAGTCGTTGTCGTAGGTTATGGTTCTTTGGCGAAAAAGGAAATCTCCAGTTCTATTGTTCAGGTGGACAAATCGCAGTTTAACCAAGGTGCCGTTACCGACGCAATGGAATTGATTAGTGGTAAGGTAGCAGGATTGAATGTCAATGCTACTGCCGATGCCAACCCTAATGCACTGTCTTCTATCCAGGTGCGTGGTGCCGGTTCTTTGCAAGCAGGTAATGGTCCTTTGGTAGTAATTGATGGTATCCCTGGTGGCGACCTCCGCAATATTTCTACCCAGGATGTAGAATCTATCACAGTATTGAAGGATGCTGGTTCGGCTGCCATCTATGGTACTCGTGGTGCCAATGGTGTTATCTTGATTACCACCAAGCGCGGTTCCAGTGCGCAGGGTGTAGTAAATGTAACTTATGACAGTTGGGTAGCAACCAACATTGCCAAGGACAAGCCTGAAGTTCTCTCTACTGATGAGTTCCGTCGCAGCCAGCGTGGAAAAGATTATGGTTATGACACCAACTGGTACGACTTGATAACCCGCAAGGCTTCCTACAATGTGAATCAGTACCTCTCTATCGACGGCACTACCAAGAATGGTTACTATAGTGCAAGTCTGAACTACAAGAAGGCAAATGGTCTAGATATTGCCAGTGGTCGTTCAGAATATGGTGGACGTTTTGTTACTGAGCAGCGTGTGTTGAATAATGCCTTGAAGTTTAATGCTTCTTTAAGCTTGCGCAAGGTACATGAGGAATATGGCAATGACGGTATGTTTGATACAGCCTTGACACTCAATCCTACTCTTCCTGTATACAATGCGGATGGCACTTACTATCAGCCTACCTCTCCAACAGGTGTTTACAACCCTGTAAGTGTATTGAAAGAAAACAAGAGCGATGGCGACCGCATTTACTTGTTGGGTAATGCCGATGTACAGTGGAATGTTCTGAAGATGGAGCATCATAATCTGAGTACCTCTTTGAGTTATCAGATGCAATATAATGACTACAAGAATAATTACTATACACCGATCAACTCCAGTCAGTCTTACTGGAACGGTTATAAGGGAGAAGCTTCTATGAAGTATCAGAAGTGGTGGACTAATCGTGCTGAGTGGCTTGTCAACTATACTTGGACGATACCTTCTCACGAAATCAAGTTCGTGGGTGGTTATTCTTGGGAGCGTTCTAACTGGCAGCAGCAAGGTATGAGCAACCACGACTTCACCTTCGACTCTCCCAGCTACGAGGGTATTGGTAGTGGAACAGGTCTGAAGGATGGTACTGCAAATATGTATGCAGGTCGTTCAGAGTCAACACTGATAGGATTCTTCGGTCGTGTGAACTACAACTACAACGACATGGTATTTGCTTCAGTAGCATTGCGTCATGAAGGCTCTACCAAGTTTGGTAAGGACAATAAGTGGGGTAACTTCCCATCTGCATCTCTGGCATGGGAGTTGACCAAGACGCCTATTGTCAATGTAGTGGCCAACACTTTCCAAAGTTTGAAGTTGAGAGCTTCTTATGGTGTTACAGGTCGTTCTGATTTCTCTGCTTATATGTCTACTCCTACCTATACCGCCAATGGTGCTTACCTGATGGATGGTCAGTGGGTTACAGGTTATGCACCTTCATCCAATGTTAACAGTATGTTGGGATGGGAGAAGAGCAAGGCTTTCAATATTGGTGTAGATTTCGAGGCATTAGGAAGCCGTCTGCGTGGTAGTGTAGAATACTTTGATCGTCGTTCAGAAGATCTGCTTTACAACTACACAGCACCTCAGCCACCATTCGTATGGGACAATATTCTCGTAAATGTAGGTACTACCAAGAACGCTGGTTTCGAGCTTTCTTTGAACTACGATGTATTCGCCAAGAAAGATTTCCGTTGGACTACAGGAGTCAACTACTCGTATGGCACAACCAAGTTTGTTAAACTTTCCAACGACATCTATAAGGCTTCCTATATCGATCTCTATCAGAAACCAGGTGTAGGTACTAATGAGTATTTCTTCCGAGTGCAGGAAGGTGGCAAGGTGGGTCAGTTCTGGGGATATGAGTACGCAGGATATGATGAGAAAGGTAATATGCTGGTATACAACAAGGATAACGAGAAGGTTCTTACTACCAATGTTGATGCTTCCGATAAGCGTTATATTGGCAATGGCGCCCCATCTCATTTCCTTTCTTGGAACAACTCTTTCCGCTATAAGAATTGGGACTTGAGCGTAGCCATGAATGGCGCCTTTGATTTCGATATCTTTAATATGCGCAAGTATGGTATGGGTCTTCAACTTTGTGGTACCGACAATGTGCTTCGTACAGCCTATACAGATGATAAAAACGTGAAGAGTGGTGGTGGCGTTATTTCTTCTTACTTCTTAGAGAAGGGCGACTACTTCAAACTTGACAACGTAACACTTGGCTATAATTTCAATCTTAAGAATGTGAAACTTTTGGAAAGTGTTCGTGTATATATAGCAGCCAAGAATCTCTTTACCATTACTTCCTACAATGGCAATGATCCTTCTATCGTCAATCAGACAGGCATCACTCCAGGTGTAGATGTAAACAGCGCTTATCCTACAGCCACACAGTTGAGCTTAGGATTGACCGTGAGATTCCATTAATATGCTAACTCTTTAAAATAAGAAACAACTATGATTAATATAAAGAAATTTAGCTGGATAGCAGCTTTAGGACTGGTTATGGCCACCTCTTCTTGTACTGATTTGGACGAGAAGGTTTACGACCGCATAGATGCCACTACATTCTATAAGAACGAGGCTAGTGTCAAAGGAGCCATCGCTACGATATACAACCAAGCAGGTCACTGTTTTGCCGAAAGATTCTATTTCTTGCAGGAGTTGCCTGCCGACCAGATATCCTGGCGTGTATGGAATGGTGGACAATGGGGTTATGATGAGGGTGAGAAGTATGTGCTCTCTACTCAGACATGGACCTCAGAGTCGAAAATCATCAAGGATGCCTGGACCAACTGCTGGCCAATGGTAGGACTTGCCAACAATATCATCACCGACTTGGCAAGTGTGGGTAACTCTGCTTTGGGTATTACTGAAGCCAAGATGGACTCGTATGTGGCAGAGGCTCATACCCTTCGTGCATGGGCTTACTATAATATGTTCGAGGTGTGGGGAGGCGCTCTTCCACTCAATATATCCAACAGCACAGATATTCCTGGTACAGCCGATGCAGATTGGAACACCAGTTGTAAGAAGATCTACAACTTCATCATGGAAGAACTTGACAACAGTTTGGCTGCGCTTCCTAAGGAAACAGGTAATAACTCTACCCGTACACGAGTAAACCAAGCCATGAACCGTATGTTGAAGGCTCGTCTGTTGCTCAACGCTCCTGTCTTTATTGGCGAGGAACACTATGAAGAATGTGAGGCTCTGAGTAAGCAGGTTATTGCAGGTGACTTTGGTACCTATGAACTCTCTGGCGATTATCGCACTATTTTCGATGAGGGTAACGATCAGTGCAAGGAGGTGATTTTCGCCTTTGCTTGCGAGGATGGTCAGGGTGCTACTAATGCTTGGACCAATGTGCGCAACATGCCTATGTTGCAGTACAACTATGATGAGTACTTCAATGTAACCCAGTTCTCTGGCATCGGAGCCTGGAACTGCTGTATCGTAGTTCCTTCTCATGATAATTCAGGTAATGTGTTGCCTACGGGTGGTACAGATACAGGTGGCAAGAGCTTCTTGCTGGATTATGGTGACAAGTTGGGTGCTGTATGGGACCGCTTCAGCGATAAGGATGTGCGCAAGGCTAGCTTTACCTACAACTCTTCTACCAAGAAATGGTCGGGTAACTTCCTCATTGGTGCCATGAAGAAAAACTTCGGTAAGGGCGAAGCTATGAAGGCTGATGCCGACCGTGATGGTCAGGACCTGGTCTTTGTAGACCAACTCGGCACCTTTATGAACAAGGGACGTAATCTGGAAACAGTGATGTCACCACGTTGGGGTGAAACCAACTCGGGTATCCGTTTGGTGAAGTATCCTATATATAATAATGGTGACAAGTGCAACTTCAAGAATATCGATGAGGTGGAGTTTCGTTTGGCTGAGGCTTACTACAACGTAGCCGAGTGCGAAATGCGTAAGGGTAATGCCGATGTGGCCAAGGAATATGTGAATGAAGTTCGCAAGCGTTACTTCTCTGCTTCCGACTGGAATCAGGTGAAAGATGAGCCTGGTCCAGGTTTCAGCAGTTTCGACAACGACTGGATGCTTTCGCAGTGGGGACTTGAGTTCTTGGGCGAAGGTCGTCGCCGTCGTACCGACTTGCGCCGTTATGATAAGTTTACACAGGGACAGTGGTGGTTCTACGGACGTGCCACGGAAGATGGCGTCGACTTACCTGCTAAGCGCAATCGTAAGTACGAGTGGTATCCTTTGCCAGAGTCAGCTCTGTCTGTAAACCCTGGTCTTATTCAGAATCCTAATTACGTGAACAACTAAAAACTTGATTCATTATGAAGAATATATTAAGAATGGCGATGCTGCTTTTGCCTATGCTCGGACTATTGAGCAGCTGTAGCAGCGATGATGATATTGTCTTCGACCATGAGAAGGCGGCATTTGATATACAGGCAGACAAGGTGTTGCTCGAAGTGATTACTCCTTCCAATACTGCTGCCGATGAAGATATCTATATTGTAGGTGCTTTTAATGGTCTTGACGATGAAAGTGTAATAGGCAACGAGAAGTGGAAGCTGACCCAAAGTCAGATTATCCAGAAGAAACGTGGCATCTATCTCGACCCAACTGAATTTGTAGAGGGAAAGACTTTGCAAGATGGTTTCCACTTCGTGTCTTCCAAGCAGCGTAATGAGGTCAGTGCCTTGGGTACAGAAATCAATCGCACTGATAAGTATGCAGTAGGAACACGTAGCAATATCTATATTTCCAACTGGGCTGCCTATTTCGACTCAGCTCCTGAGGTTCCTACTCATGATGGCTTCGTCGTATATGTAGAGAACAAAACCACCTGGGATGCACTTGCCCTCTATATGTGGGGCGATGTAAGCGACCTGAATGGTGGATGGCCAGGCATGCAGCCTACAGGCACACAAGTGATTGATGGTGTGACCTATACCTACTTTGATATGGGAGAAGAGAATTCTGGATTGACAGAGAATCTCATCTTCAACAATAATGGTGGAGGCTTGCAGTTGGCTGACTTCAATTTCACCTTAACTCGCGATTTGTATTTGCGTATTACCGATACAGGCGTAGAGGAGATTACCAATGAACCTAAGCATGATGGTTTTGCAGTGTTTGTAGACAATCAGACCACTTGGGATGCACTTGCTCTCTATATGTGGGGCGATGTAAGCGACCTGAATGGTGGATGGCCAGGCATGCAGCCTACAGGCACACAGGTTATCAATGGCGTGACCTATACCTACTTTGATTTTGGAGAAGGTAACTCTGGATTGGCAGAGAATCTCATCTTCAATAACAATGGTGGTGGCTCGCAGTTGGCTGATCACGCCTTCACTATCAACGAAAACCTTTATGTCCGCATTACCGATAGCGGTGTAGAGGTCATCGATCCTTATGCAAGTGAGGCGAAGCAACGTCCTGTAGGTATTCCTTTCAGATAATTGATTAATAGGTTAAGTTTAGTGTATATGAAAGAGCTAATGACAAAATGGCTCCTTATTGTAGCTGTGTTGCTGCTCCTCTTTGGGGGCAGCAACATGTTGAAGGCCAGCGGAGTGACCAATGTCTTAGGAGCGACAGCCGCTGGCACAGATTATGTGTCGGTTATCAATGCCAAGACTTATGGCTCTGGGCATCAAGTGATTTACGAGATGAATGTTGGAGCATTCACTTCCGAAGGAACTTTTGTTGCAGCACAGCAAAAACTCAATCAACTCAAGATGGTGGGTATTGATATCATTTGGCTCATGCCTATTTATCCACGCGACGGTGGACTGAATAGTCCTTACGCTGCGGTTGATTTCAAGCAAGTAAATCCTTCTTACGGCACCATTGCCGACCTAAAGAAATTCGTTGCAGCAGCTCATGAATTAGGGATGAAGGTATGGCTCGATTGGGTGCCTAACCATACAGCTACCAATGCCGTTTGGGTAACCACTCATCCAGAGTATTACAAAAAGAATAATGGAGAGATGATTCACCCCAACAATTATGGTGATGTTTATCAGTTGGATTACTCGAATTTAAGCCTTGTTGAGGCGATGAACGATTGTCTGAAGTTCTGGATAGACCAGGCAGATATCGATGGCTATCGTTGCGACTATATCAGCAGTCCTGAAATTCCTGCAAGTTATTGGACAAGCGCCATTCCTATGCTCAAGAACTATAAGGCAGACAAGGAAATCGTAATGCTTGGAGAATCCGATTTTACTGATAAGAACAACGAAAGACTCAAGACCGTGGGATTCGACTACGACTACGCCTGGGGATTTCAAACCAAACTTGCAGGCTATGGTGCCAATAACACTTATGCAAATCCGTTGAAGATATATGCCCAAAACTTGATAAAAGATTCCAAGACGATGAATGTGGCGCGTATGGTCTATCTTACCAACCACGATCAGAACTGGAATGAAAAGGCTAAAACCTTATCGGCTAAGTATGGTAATAACCGTTATCTGTTGACCGTCTATGTAGCCACTATATGGGGAATGCCCCTTATATATAATGGTCAGGAGATAGGAGGAGAACAAGCATTAAGCTATTTCGCCGATACCAAAATCGATTGGTCGAGAATGGATTATAAGATGTATCACACCATTCGCACCCTCTCTGCCATCAAGCATACGCAGAAGGCTTTGTTCGATTCATCTATACCCTCAAAGAATGCAGAAGTCAATTTCTTAACAACGAATAATAGTCAGGTGCTTGCCTATAAGCGTGTGGCAGGTGATAGCGAAGTGCTGGTTGTGCTCAACACCGCTGCGACAACCCAACAAGTGACGCTCTCGGACATTCAAGGCGAATACAGCCTTTGGTTGGATAGTGAGACGATAGAGCGAGGTGTGAGCCGCCGTAGTGAAACTTTCGATGGAACTTTTAGCAAGAAGTTGTCAGCTAAGGGATATTTGGTATATGTGAAGGGTCATTTTTCAGAAGAGGATATTTCTTCAGGCATCACTCCTGTGCAGACAACATCAAAGGTTGATACCGATATGCGTTATTACAACTTGAATGGCATGGAGGTAGATGCCCTTTCTGCTAACGGCATTCTGATACATCATGGAAAAAAATATATAGCAAAAAAATAAGTAGTTTAATTTTTAGTTAACATTTGTATGTGAAAACTATAGGATGCATGGTTGTTGAGAAACAATCGTGCATTTGCTTTTAAAACGGAGTTATGGAAAACGCATTTATGACTGCAACAGGCGAATGAAGATGAGAGCTCCCTGGATGTAGAATGGAATCTTTGTCACTACTGATAGAAACAAGATGCTACCTTAGCTAAAAAAAGGATGAGGGCTTGGATATTCGTCAGAAAAAGCGTATCTTTGCGTCATGTAATTGTGGGCTGAGAGTCCTTATATAAAGAAAATAGTAAACGCAAGGAGTAAACAAAACAATGGAAATCATGATTATCATCGCCTTCATCATTGGCATCTTCGTGGGCTTCTTTCTCGGCAAACTGATGGTGGCAAAGACAACAAGCGAGGAGAAAACACAGCTTGTGGCAAGAGCTCAGGTGTTGGCAGCAGAGATGGAACAGGTTAAGAGCCAGATCGAACAAGTGCGCCAACAGGCAGAGAAGGAGAAAGAAGATTTACGCCAGCAGGCAGAGAGAGAAAAAGAAAATCTGAAGGAACATCATGACATCATTCTGAAAAATGAGCGAGGACATCATGCCGAGGAGCTGCAGGCTTTGAAGGAAGCGCATGCTTCGGAGATGCTGTCGCTCAAAGGACAGATGGAGAACGAACGCCAGTATGCTGCCAAACTGCGTGCTGAGAGCGACCAGCAATGGGCGCAGAAGATGGAAACGCTAAAGCAAGACATGCAGCGCATGAATGCAGAACATCAGAAGACGGCTGCAGAACAGTTGGCTGCCAAGCAGTCTGCTTTGCAAGAGAATAACCGTCTGCAGATGGATGAACTTCTGAAACCTATCAAAGAGCAGTTTGCCGACTTTAAGAAATCAGTAGAGGAGAGCAAGACGCAGAACGAGGTGAACAAGAAAGAACTGCAGAACACCTTTGAGGCTACAATGAAACTCTTTCAGCAGGAACAGCAGCAAGCTGTGTCGTTGCTCAAGGAGCAGACGACGAAGATAGGTTCGGATGCTGCCAACCTCACTCGTGCGCTGAAGGGCGATAGTAAGATGCAAGGCGACTGGGGGGAAATGGTGCTCGAAACGATTCTTGAGAACAGTGGATTGCGCAAGGATGAGGAATTTTTCATCCAGGAAAATACGAAAGACGAGGATGGCAACAACTTCCGCCCTGATGTCATCGTGAGGTTCCCAGAAGGCAGAAGTGTAGTCATCGACTCGAAGGTTTCGCTTACAGCCTATTCGGATGCTGTGGCTTCTGAGAATGACGATGAGCGCGAACGCCTCATGAAACTGCATGCCCAGAGTGTGCGTCGGCATATTGATGAATTGGCAGAGAAGGATTATTCCAAACTGGTGGAAGATGCTATCGGCTTTGTGTTGATGTTTATACCCAATGAGACGAGCTATATGGCTGCTATGAAGCAACAGCCCGACTTGAGTCGCTATGCTTACCAAAAGAAGATAATCATTATCTCTCCCAGCAACCTGCTGATGGCGCTCCAGTTGGCTTACAACTTGTGGCAGTACGATAGACAGAATAAGAATGTGGAGAAAATCGTGAAGACGGCTGCCGACCTATATGATAAGGTGGCAGGCTTTGAGGAAACCTTTATGGGTGTGGGCGATTTGATTGTGCGTCTCTCAGGCTCTTTTGATAAGGCTAAAAAGCAACTCTACGATGGCACTGGTAATGTCATGAGAAGGGTAGAGAGTCTGAAGAAACTGGGTGTTACACCCAAGAAGCAGATTAAGGAGCTTTGCGATGAATAAAAGGACTTTTTAAATGTAAAATGTATTATTAGTTGATTATCAGTATAAACCCCTCAACCTCATTTTTATTGCGAATTGTTCACGTTTCTCAAAAGAATTGACTATATTTGCATTATTTATTAAAGATGAGTCACGATGGACAGAAAGTTGAACAGAATCAAAGCCGTATTGGCTGACAAGGACAAGACCAACAAATGGTTGGCGGAGCAGCTGGACAAGGACCCTGCAACAGTCAGCAAGTGGTGTACCAATGCCAGCCAGCCCTCACTGGAGACCTTGCTGATGATTGCCAAGTTCCTGAATGCGGAAGTGAACGACCTGGTGCGTCTGGAGGCAGTGAACGATTAACGATAAGAAGACTTGAATATGATCAAAGATATAATGAATCACAACGCTGATGCGGTGGCGGGACAGAAAGAAATGGATGCGCTGAAAAAGTACTTTCCCCAGTGCTTTCATGCTGACGGCGAATTTGACATAGAGGCTTTCAAGGCTGTATTGCCAGGAGGAACCACCATTACGGATGAGACAAGCGGTTTCAACTGGTTGGGCAAGAACTATGCTCGTATGCTTACCAATATGGACACTACCACGCTTATCCGTCCTGACGAGGAGCATAATGCCAAACCAGAAAACAAGGACAGTCAGAATGTATATATTAGTGGTGACAATCTGGACGCTTTGCAGCATCTGGTGAAGTCGTATAGTGGCAAGGTGAAAGTGATTTATATCGATCCTCCATACAATACCGGCTCTGATGGCTTTATATATAACGATAAGTTCAACTTCACAGCTGAGGAACTTGCCAAACGTTTGGACGTAACTCCTGAACGTGCAGAACGTATTCTTTCTATGACTCGTCGTGGAAGTGCCAGCCATGCGGCTTGGCTCACCTTTATGTTGCCTCGTCTGTCATTCGCACGCGACCTTCTGACTGACGATGGCGTGATATTTATATCCATTGATGATAATGAACAGGCAAATCTGAAGAAGCTGTGCGATGAGGTGTTTGGAGAGGAGAATTTTGTTGGACAGATTATTTGGAAGAATGTTACAGACAATAATCCGACACAGATAACGTCCGAACATGAATATATTTTATGTTATTGTAAAGATAAACAACAAATAACTGCTGCTTGGAAATCAAAAGTAAGTGATATCAAGGATATTCTTATAGAAAAAGGTAAAGAGTTGAATTCCAAATTCAAAGGCCAAAACTTGCAACAAATATGGAAAAAATGGTTTAAAGAGCATAAGTCTCAATTGGGTCCACTTGATCGATATAAATATATTGATGATGGTGGTGTCTATACTGGTAGCCAAAGTGTCCACAACCCTGGCAAAAATGGTTATCACTATGATATTATACATCCTGTAACCAAGAAAGTCTGTAAAGAACCGCTTATGGGGTATCGCTTTCCTGAGGAATCTATGAGAAAAATGATAGATGATGGTCGTATATTGTTTGGTGAAGATGAGACTAAACTTGTTGAAATCAAGGTTTATGCTTCGGAATATCAAGACAAGTTTTCAAGCGTGTTTGAATATGATGGACGTACTGCTGCAAATGAATTGCGAGTATTGTTCCCTGAACATAAGCAGATATTCAAAAATCCAAAGCCCACTTTTCTAATTGAGCACATTCTTTCTTTTATGGATTTAGGGGAAAGCTATGTGATTGATTTCTTTGGAGGCAGTAGTACTACTGCTCATACAGTACTTGAGTTGAATTTCCGAGATAATGGTAATCGCAAATATATCCTTGTTCAGCTTCCCGAGCCATGCAAGCCAGACTGTGAGGCTGCCAAAGCCGGCTACAAGACCATCGATGAAGTCGGCATGGAGCGCATCAAGCGTGCCGCTAAGAAGATTAAGGATGACAATCCACTCTTTGCAGGTGACCTTGGCTTCAAGCATTACACATTGGAAGAACCAAAGAAGGATGCATTGCTGCTGATGGAACGGTTTGCCCCTGTATCCAATAATATCACAACCTTAAATGTGAATGACTTCGGCTTAGAGACCGTTCTTCGCACATGGCTCGTTGCTGACGGATATGGTTTGACCGAGGATGCTGAGGAAGTGATGCTTGGCAATTATAAAGCCTATTGGAAGGATGACCACCTCTATATGATAAATCCAGACCACGACTTCGACGAAAGTAGCATCGCAGCCTTGATGGATAAGTATAATGGAGAGCCATTCTCTCCTCACAACATTGTAATCTTCGGCTACAGCTTCGGCTTCACCCATCGTGAGGAACTGCAGAAGAACCTCCGCACGCTAAAGGAGGGTAACAAGACTTTGACTGTGAACATAGATGTAAGATATTAAAAACGATATACGATGTATCTTAAGAAATTACATATCAGCAACTTCCGTTGCTTCTGCGACTACACCATTGAGTTCGCGCCCGGTGTAACCGTACTGTTCGGAAAGAATGGTTCGGGCAAGTCTACATTGATACATGCTATACATAAGGCATTGAGTTTTTTGATGTATTCCGAAGAAATAAAAGAGAAAACAGGGAAAGGGAAGAAAGCGAAAGTTATTGACGTTAAAACTTTCAGACTTAATAATCCATATCCTACTGTAGAAGGTTTCTCTGTGTTAGATTGTAACTATGAAGGAACCAAACCGATTGAATATGAAATAAACATTCATGCTGATGCAATATTCGGAGAGCATTTTCCTTTAGATTGGGATATGACAGGAGTTGCCCCAAAGATGTCTTTGAGAAAGTCGGGATACAGAAAGGAGTTTTTGGAACTATACAAATGGAGCAAGGATACCTGTCCTTCGCCCCAATTACCGCTGTTGGCTTATTATTCTGACGGTTATCCACATTATACTCTTTTTAACCAACGCAACAGAAAAGAGGAAACAAAGCGCGATTTTCATTTGAAGAATAGTTTTCCAGAGCTGGGATATACCGATTGGAATTCAGAGAAAGGGTTTACCAATATATGGTTAGAGAGACTGAGAAATAAGTTGAGCCGTCAAGAGGTTATTCCAAGGGAGATAAGACTTATAGAGGATAGATACAAGGCTGGTAAAATAGAAAAAGAGAAGTATAACGCCTTTATAGAAGCAAGCAAAAAAGAATTAGAAGAATGTAATAATGAGATAAGTAAAATATCGACTTGTTTACAGCTGTTTTCTGAGGGAGATGGTAACAATATGGAAGTGGCATCGTTGGAATTAGGTATCCACAACAGGACAGAAGTAAATATTGTTACTCCTGATAGGGAACGGTATGCTTTCTCAGTTTTGCCTGCAGGATATAAGCGATTGTTTTATATTGCATTGGATTTAGCCTATCGTTCATTTCTGCTAAGCAACGGAACAAGTACAGACATTACGGGTGTTGCAATCATAGATGAAATTGATTTGCATCTGCATCCAGAATTGGAACAAACAGTATTGGAAAGGCTGACAAAGACTTTCACACACATCCAGTTTGTTGTCTCTACACATTCGCCACTGGTGTTGACAGGATTAGAGACAGAAGGTAAACCGAATGTAATACTACATATGGCTTCAGGCAATACTAAACCTGAAGTAACTCATGATATTTATGGCATTGACTATAATACAGGTATAGAAGACGTTATGGGAGTTGAGTCTAAAAATGTTGAACTTGACTACATGGTCAATCTATGTGCATACATGCAAAAGCGTGGTAAAAAGGCGCAGGTTGAGAACATCATGAAAAGAATTCTTGATAAGTTTGCAAAAAGTCGTAATGAGGTAGAAAAGATGGTTGAAGCAAAAGAAAGGGAGCTGTAAGCATGCAATATATAAATAAGGAATCAGATCGCGAGGCTGGAAATAATATAACCAATGCTTATCTTCATGATATTTGGATTGAAGATGAGCAAAGGTATCCCGTGGATTATAATGACAGTTTTAAAAAACTGCCAAATAAAGCTAATAGCTATTATAAGCAAATGACTCAAGTGTTACTCAAGAACCAGAATTATTATTGTTGCTATTGTATGCGTCGATTGACTGGCGAAGGAGATACCACGCTTGAGCATATCATACCTCAGACTGCTGACGATAGGGAAGCTCTCTATTATCAGAGAGATGAGTTTCCTATGCTAAAGAAAAATATAAAACTAAGTGTTCAATTTTCTCATGAGCAGAATCCTGATTTAGCCCAATTGCCTCATTCTGTGTGCTATGATAATCTTGTTGCCTCATGCCATGGTAAGTTTCCTATAACAAAAAAAGAAGCGGATATTGAGACAGATGGGCATAGCTGTAATCATCCAAGAGGTGTAAAACAAGCTTTGCCATTGTATTTCTTGGCAAATATTGATACCATTATTATGTATGGGATTAATGGGTCAATTCTGGCAAATACTAATTCTACATTTTATAAAGAGGCAGAAGAATTTATCCAAAGCGCTCAACTAAGTTGGGAAACATTGAGTGATATTAGGGCTTTATGGTATGTTTTAAGAGATATAGATATTGCTCAAATCATAGCAGAAGGAAAGAATGAGCAAAGTCGAAAGGATTTAATCCAAGACAATTTGTATCTTACAGAGTATTCAGAAAAAAGAATTAACGCACTTATAGCTAAGTTTACCAAAAAACAATATTGGGAGTGTTTTCTTCTTTATGATTGGTTTCACTCGTATCATTGGAATGCTGCATAACAAATGGAATTAAAACTCGAAAATAACCTCGCACATCAGACGATGCCTGTTGACGGCGTTGCTGCTATTGTAGAGGCCTCTATACAAGAACCGGCTAAGCAGAGCCACCAAAACCCTCTATTGAAGCGACAGCTTGATAGTGAGGCTTTACGCTTGGTGCGTCAGAATGCTAAGATTCTTGATAAAGCCACCAAGCAAAGGGTGACGCCCTATATGCTGTCGGATAAGATTAAAAACTTGCCTTACCATCGTCTTCTCGACATCAAGATGGAGACGGGTACTGGCAAGACATACGTCTATACCCGAACCATGTTTGAACTGCACAAGCGTTGCGGATTCAACAAGTTCATCATAGCCGTTCCTACCTTGCCTATCAAGGCTGGTACTGCATCATTCCTAAAGGAACAAGAGGTGAAACGCCACTTTGAGATGGTGTGCAATTACAATGCCGAGATAGAGTTGTGCTTGCTGGAACCTCATAAGCAACAGAAGAAGGGCCGTCTGAATATGCCTTCTGCCGTGGGACATTTCTTTTACGGCACTCATCATGCAAAGCATAAGATTTATGTGCTGTTGCTTAATACGCAGCTCATTACTAATGGTAAGTTGCTGACCCGTGAGGACTATGACCAGATGCTGGGTGAATTTCATCGACCTGTAGATGCTATTGCTGACACCAAGCCTGTGCTGATTATCGACGAGCCACATCGTATGGAGCGTGGCAGCAAGTCGTATGCCGCTCTTATTGAGAACTTCCGACCTCAACTGGTGTTGCGCTATGGTGCCACCTTCCCTGAGTTGACAGTTGGTAAGGGCAAGAACAAACATTCTGTAAAGGATTATCAGGAATTGATTTATGACCTTAATGCCGCAGATTCTTTCAATTTGGGACTCATCAAGGGCGTTGCCAAAGAGCATTTGGAATTGCCAGGAGGAAAGAAGGCTGAAAAAAAAGTGAAGGTGCTTTCTACCGTTAAGGGTGATAGTGTCAACATGAAACTGTCAAGTGCAGACAATGCAGGCAAGACCTTCACGCTCCATAAGGGTGAGAGTCTTGGCTCCATTGATAATGATTTGGATGGCGTTGTCGTAGAGGATATCAGCAAGAACAGCGTCAGCCTAAGCAATGGCCAGGAGAAGCAGACTGGTGAAGAGTTCTTCCCTGATCAGTATGGCGTGTCTTATCAAGAGGGTATGATAGAACTTGCCTTGATGCGCCATTTTGAGACTGAGCGCGAGAATTTCTGTCGTGAAGGTCTGCCTATCAAAACTCTGGCATTGTTTTTCATAGACAGCATTGAGAGTTTCCGTGGTCCTGAAGGCAAGAATGACGGTTGGCTTAGAAAGAATTTCATCGATTTGTTGGAGGCAAAAGTAAAGAAGGAACTGACACGTCAGAACACTCCTGAATACGAGGAATATCTGAGAACCACTCTTGAAAATATAGATGCTTCATGTGCAGGATACTTCTCGCAGGACAATAACGACTCTGATGAGAATATTGCCAATGAGGTAAAGACTATTCTGCATGGCAAGAAAGAACTCTTGAGCTTTACTGACAAGGAAGGAAAAACGAATGTACTGCGATTCCTGTTTTCCAAGTGGACCTTGAAAGAAGGATGGGATAACCCGAATGTGTTTACTATCTGTAAGTTGCGCTCAAGCGGATCAGAGATCAGCAAATTGCAGGAGGTGGGCCGTGGTCTGCGTCTGCCTGTTGATAGTGCAGGAAACCGCATCAGCGATTCTTCCTTCATGCTCAACTACATCGTAGACTTCACAGAGAAGGACTTTGCCAACAAGCTGGTTGCTGAAATCAATGGTGAACTTGACGCTGACCAGAAGAGTCCGCTTTCTATCACCGCAGAAGATATCATCAAGGTTGCCGAGAAGCGCAATATCGAAGTCAACAAGTTCTTTATTGAACTGATGACTAAAGGTTATGTCGACTTTGATAAGAAGGTGGTGCCAGAGAAGTTCGACGAGATGTTGATTGAATATCCTGAGTTTAAGGATGTTACAAGTGGCGTGAATACCAATCGTATCATCAACCGTAACAGCAGTCGTAATGATAAGATTCACATCCGTAAGGCAAGATTTGAGGAACTGCGAGAGCTGTGGGCACAGCTGAATAGAAAGTACGTTCTGTACTTTGATAAGGCGATAGACAAGAAGATAGAAGCCGAACTGCCTTCAATCATCGAGGATAAGCACGTATTCTCTCTTCAGACCGTAGAGTCATCTCGTAAAGTCTTGGAATTCGAGGGAAACGTAGCAGTTGCCAATGAAGGGGCTCATACAGAATTGACATTGCATGACCGCCATTATGGCTATAATGAGTTCCTAAAGCGAGCTTCAAGATACACCAACATTCCGGTTCATATTCTGCATAAGGCTATATGTGAAGCAGCAAATGGTGGCTATCATCTCACCAACGAAATGTTCAACGATAATTCGTTGACCAGATTGATAGGTGCTGTAGATGATTGGAAATGTGACCAGCTCGTTGGTTTTGTGCGCTATAAGCAAGCCAACTACACAGTGAAGGAAACCAAGCTCACCAATGCTGATGGTACAGTGAAAGATGAAGTTGTTCAGGCATACATTGGCAATAAGAGTGTGCCAGGCGAACCACCTGTCAAGTACCTCTATGATGCTTATGCTCATGACTCAGGTTTGGAATTACAGAATATCAAGACAGAGATAGACGAAGTCATCGTATATGGCAAGATTCCATCACACAGCATCTGTATTCCTACTGTGGCATCAAGCAACTACAGTCCTGACTTCATGTATGTGGTCAAGAAGGCGGATGGAACCAAGGAACTGAACATCGTAATCGAGACAAAGGCATATGACAAGGAGACACATATATCACCTGATGAGGGCACCAAGATTTCGTGTGCTGAGGAGTTCTTCAAGGCCATGACTGCAAATGGTTATACCGTCCACTTTCGAAAGCAGATTAACAGCACAGGTGTTAAGAATATCATTGATGAGTTGGTGGCAGGAGTTATTCTCGATAAATGATTTTTACAACTGGCAACAATGACAACCCGACTATTCATTTTGTTGCTATTACTTGTCAAGGCAGTAGCATCGGCACAGTCCCGACAACTATAAATGTTTGTTGTTAAATACCCAAAAAAAATGAAAGTACTTTCAAGTGCTAATGAAAGTACTTTCAATGGTCATCGAAAGTACTTGCGTTGCCCATCGCAAGTACTTTCGTTTTTTAGGCAGTTTTCTGCGATTTGTTGACACAGTTCATTATCTTAAAATTACCATTTCTTTTTATAATTCCGCAATGCTTCCTTTTTCCTGACTTCGTCATTGCGTCACCCCAAAAAAGAATCCTGTTCTTTTTAATATAGAAGAATGTTATTGTTGAATGATTTCTTCGACGGCTTTGACAAGTGAGTCTTTTCCGTTGAAGAGATAGAAATCAACACGAACCACGTGGTTGATATCGGCACAACCCTTTACCTTGACGTGGCGAGTCTTGCCGTATTCAAAGGTGTCGCGTCGTGAAGGATAGGAAACCAGTTGCAGTTTCTCCTTTGAAGAGCCACTTCCGATGTAGTATATTCCCACACTGTCTATAATGGCTTTCAGAGCCGCTATGCGTGCCATTTTCTTAGCATAAAGACCTGTCGTGTCCTCTGGATAGAACTCACTGGCAGCCACAGTGTCGCCGTCGTTCTGTGAAGGCGCAAATTTGCAGCTTGTAGTAGTGGAGAGGGAAGTGGTAGCAGCAATGACAAAGGCTGCAAAATATAATAGCTTTTTCATTCCTTCGTGGATATGTTGATTGTTTGTTCAGTTTCTGATAAGTAAAATCTCGATTAATATAGCAACAGCAATCCTGCGAAAGCAGAGTAACATATCATGCGGGTGGGGTTGATGCCCACATACTTGACACCAAAGAAGGTGGAAAGGAAGAGCGCGATAGAGATGTAGAATCGCCAGGGATCGGCAGGAGATGAGAAATTTTCTTGGTTCATCAAGAGCAAGGCGGCAGCACCTACAAGTCCTACGATGGCAGGGCGAAGTCCGATGAAAATACTCTGTACGGCAGTTGTGTTCATATATTTGTACAGCATCTTGCTGATAAGAATCATCAAAATCAAAGAGGGGAGAATCAAGGCAAAGGTTGCCACGGCGCTTCCCAGTACGGCCATAGCTCCGCTCATATTCGCATTGTGAACGGCCGTGTAGCCACAATATGTGGCAGCGTTGATACCTATGGGGCCTGGTGTCATTTGCGAAATCGCCACGACATCCGTAAACTCTTGCATCGTCATCCAGTGATATTGCCTCACCACCTGTCCCTGTATGAGGGAAATCATGGAGTAGCCACCTCCGAATCCGAAGATGCCTATCTGAAAGAAAACGATGAAAAGTTTAAGAAATATCATAGAGTTGCGTTTTAAGATTTTTATTGATTAACCTTTTAAAAAGCCTTTTACCTTTTTACTTTTTTACCTTTACTCCGTGGGCAATATAAATTTGCCATAGATATATCCTCCCACAGCAGCAGCGATGACAATCCATATAGGGTTGACGCCCAAGAGCCAGATAAGCATAGCCGAGAATACAGGAATCCAGCAGTTGGCAAGAGAAATGTTAGTACTCTTGGCGAGCGAGAAGGTGGGTACAGCGATGAGGGCCACGACAGCAGGGCGTATGCCTGCAAAGATGGCTGCCACAACCTTGTTGTCTTCAAACTGGTGGAAGAACATGGCGATGGCTAATATAATAAGGAACGATGGTAGCGAAGCGCCCAGTGTGCAGATGATGGCTCCAGGAGTCTTTTCCAACTTATATCCGAGCAGAGAGCTCATGTTGATGGCCAAGGCGCCCGGGCAAGTCTGCGTCACAGCGATGGCGTCGAGAAATTCTTCTTTCGTCATCCACTTGTTCTTGTCCACCACTTCGTTCTCTATAATAGGAATCATGGCATAGCCACCACCAAAGGTGACTATGCCAATCTTCAAAAATGTTTTGAATAATGTAAGATAACTTACGCTATTATTCATTTTTACCTTCTTACTTTTTTACCTTTTTACTTTTTCAAAGCTCTTTCTTCAATCCACTGACGTGCATTGACGAATGCCTCAATCCAAGGCGTTACCTCATCGGCACGGCGGTCGGCAGGATACCATGCGTTCTGCCATGGGAAGATGGCGCGCTCCAAGTGAGGCATCATAGCCAAGTGGCGACCATCTGCCGAGCAGATACCTGCTACGTTGTAGTCACTGCCGTTAGGATTGCCTGGATACTCAGCGTAGTTGTACTTCGCAATCACGTTGTAGTGATCCTCTGGCTCTGGCAAGTAGAAACGACCCTCGCCGTGAGCTACCCAGATACCGAGCTTATCACCGCTCAGGCTACCGAACATCACACTGTCGTTCTGAGGAATAGTCAAACCGAGGAATGTACTCTCGAACTTCTTGGATGTGTTGTGGCAGAGGTGTGAACGATGCTTGTGCTCAGGATTGATGAGGTTGAGCTCTACCATCAGCTGGCATCCATTACAAATACCGAGTGAAAGAGTGTCCTCGCGAGCATAGAACTTGTCGAGCGCCTCTTTAGCCTTAGGATTGTAGAGGAAAGCACCAGCCCAACCCTTAGCTGAGCCGAGCACGTCGGAGTTAGAGAAACCACCGCAGAATACGATGAAGTTTACATCCTCCAGAGTCTCACGACCAGAAATCAAGTCGGTCATCATCACGTCCTTCACGTCGAAGCCGGCGAGATACATTGAGTAAGCCATTTCACGCTCACCATTGGTTCCCTTCTCACGGATGATAGCTGCCTTGATGCCAGATGGCTTGCGGCGGTTGGCATCGAGACCATAGCTGGCGAGAGTGCCCTTGAAGCTGTAGCCGAACTTCATCTCAACAGGCTGCTTCTTATAGTTGGTGTAACGCTTCTTAGCCATACCGTTCATGCTCTGCTTGCGGTCGAGGAGGTAAGAAGTCTTATACCAGCAGTCGCGCAACTCGTCGATATCAAACTCGTGCTCGAAGCCTTCCTTCTTGATGATGATCTTGCGGAGCTCAGGAACTGGATAACCAATCTTGGCATAGCCGATACCCTCAGCATCGAGGTATGCCTTCAGCTCGTCCTTGTGAGCATCGCTTACCTGGATAACAACACCTGGGTTCTCTGCGAAGAGAGCCTTGATGATGTCGGCATCTGCGATGTCATGGAGGTTGATCTTCATACCACCCTCTACGTTGGCGAATGTCATTTCGAGGAGAGTTGTAATCAAACCACCGGCGCTGATATCGTGACCTGCCATTACCCAACCACGGTTGATGAGTTCCTGTACAGCGTTGAAGCAGTCAACGAAGTACTCTGGATTCTTGACGGTAGGAACATCGCTGCCCACCTTGCCCAGACTCTGTGCGAAGGCTGAACCACCGAGGCGCTGCTCGTCGAAGCTGAAGTCGATGTGGTAGAGGCTTGAGTTCTTGTCGTTAACGAGAACTGGGCTAACCACCTTCTTGATATCTGAAACCTCACCACCAGCACTTACGATAACGGTACCCGGAGCGATGATCTTCTCGCCGTTAGGATACTGCTGAGTCAAAGAGAGGGAGTCCTTACCTGTTGGTACGTTTACGTGGATGGCGCAGCAGAAGTCTGACAATGCCTTCACACCCTCATACAGACGGGCATCTTCACCTTTCTGGCTGCGGCAAGGCCACATCCAGTTGGCAGAGAGGCTTACGCTGTCAAGGCCTTCGGCTAATGGAGCCCAGATAATATTGGTCAATGACTCTGCTACAGAGAGTACAGAACCTGCCTTAGGATCGGCAAGACCAGCCTGAGGTGCATGCCCCATAGCAGTTACGATACCCTTCTCGCCACGGTAGTCGAGTGCTACGACACCACAGTCTGAAAGTGGCAACTGAATCTGACCCTGACCCTGCTGACGGGCAATCTTACCTGTTACGGAACGGTCTACCTTGTTGGTCAACCAATCCTTACAAGCCACAGCCTCCATCTGGAGAACACGCTGCAAGTACTCGTCGAGGTTATCTGCAGAATAAGTTACATCTTCATATTTACGCTCTACGGTCTCATCTACCATCACAGTCTTAGGAGTATGACCGAACATCTGAGCTACATCGAGGTCGAATGGCTTCACACCATCAGCCTGCTTGAAGCTGAAGTGAGCATCGCCAGTAGTCTCACCAACCACGTACATTGGAGCACGCTCACGGTC
>ULTW01029730.1_pt1 | contig 49384 bp, 29 predicted proteins | sample 1957961 | NCBI WGS metagenome assembly ULTW01 (sample SAMEA4835744, study PRJEB28245) | human gut metagenome | biome: gut microbiome; material: fecal sample | place: Denmark | collected 2008 | reverse complement strand
GCATTCATTGTAACGGTAGAATTAGACACACCAGCCTGTTCTGGAACACGTACACTATACAACAGGTCGGTGCTTGTATTTTTGTACCATTCAGCCGTGAATTCTAAACGGTTATTGAACAAAGCAAGGTCGATACCCACATTATACGTTTTCTTCTTTTCCCATGCCAAGTTATTATCTACAAAAGTAGATACAGCCGAACCTGTTACAAGCGAGTTATTGAAACTGTAAGTCATATTATTACGTGACATCACAGCCTGATATACATATTCACCGATATTCTCATTACCAAGTTCACCATAGCTTCCACGTACCTTGAACATATTTACTACATCTGTGCTGAAGGGGAAGAAAGACTCCTTATCAAAACGCCAACCTAAAGATACAGACGGGAAAGTACCCCAGCGAATATTCTTGGACAAGCGAGAGCTTGCATCCCGACGAACAGTAGCCGAGAACAGGTATCTATCATCATAGTTATAATTGATACGGCCGATATAAGACAGAATGGCATGCTTATATTCGAAACTTGAGGAATATGTATCAGAACCATTCTGAAGCTGCAAGAAATACGGTTCAGTGAAATTCAGTGCCCATCCGTTCAACAAATCTGTATTTTCCTCTTCGTAAGTCTGACCTGCTACTACGTTAATATGGTGCTTACCGAAAGTTCCATCATAAGTAAGCAAGTTCTCAATCAGCGCATCCTTGTAATCACGTGAATTTTTATCCAGACGTTCGTTACTCTTAGCCAGGTAAACACGGTTGCTCTGCACCCAAGCTGGAATCCAGGTAAAATCCTTAGCATGGGTCATACTATAAGACAAATTGATTTTATAATTCAGCTTGTGATTCTTATTTTCTAGGCCAAACATCTTAAGAACATCCACATCAGCTGAAGCAGTTCCCACAAAACGGTCTACACGAGTATTACGTTGTAACAGATTATTAATCAGCAAGGGGTTAGAAGCGGAAATATCACCATGAATATCATCGTAATACACACCATATCCATAAGCATCGTAATCATAGTCACTTGCTGCTCCTACTTTGTCGTCAAGTACCCAAGTGGAAGGATCGTAGGCCTTGATTGTCGGCTGCATCAGTAACGTACCACGAAGTACATTGGTAACATCACCATACAATCCCTGCACGTATTCCGAAGCATTTGACAATCCCATATTGTCCTGGTCTGAATGAGAATAGACCACGCTGGTCTGGAACTTGATAAACTTAGTATCCATGGAGTTATTTACACGCGCCGTAAAACGTTCATAATTAGGACCAGCACCTTCCAGTGTTCCTTTTTGGTTAAAATAGTCCAATGATACGTTATAGGTGCTATGAGCACTACCTCCAGACAAGTTTACATTGTGATTCTGGCGGATACCTGTTTTAAATACTTCATCGAACCAGTCGGTGTTGGTATTATCCTGGAAATGGTATTTCCCAGTAGCACTGTCAAGACTATATCCTCCCGGTAACGGAGTATTTGAATTGGCGCAAGCCTGACCCAGATATTGACTATACTGATCAGCATCCATTACATCATACACGCCTTTAGGAATGTAGTCCACACCAAAATATCCGTTGTAATCTACTTTCAGCGGCTGGTCCTTCTGTCCGCGCTTGGTAGTGATGATAACTACACCATTTGCCGCACGAGAACCATAAATAGCTGCTGCAGAAGCATCTTTCAACACCTGAATAGTTTCAATATCATTAGAAGAGAAATCACGAATGGAAGTTCCCATCGGTACTCCGTCGATAACATAGAGCGGGGCAGTACTACCGAAAGATCCAACTCCACGAATACGTACAGTAGGATCGGCACCAGGCTGACCGTCAGAAGTAATCTGTACACCTGCAACCTTACCTTCCAACATAGATGAAATATTGGAATGAGATACTTGTTTCAAGGCCTCTGCATCTACTACTGCCACAGAACCGGTCAAATCTGACTTTTTCTGTGTACCGTAACCAATTACCACTACCTGCTCTAACATTTCAGTATCACTCTGCAACTGAATAGGTTCGAGGATAGCACGGTTACGAACTGCTACCTCACGTTCTTTATAGCCCACATAGCTTATCAGCAGGACAGCATTGCCAGGCACCTCCAACTGGAAATTTCCATCCAAATCAGTAGTTGTTCCGATTGAAGTGTCTTTTACCCTAATAGTAGCACCCAACAAGGGTTCACCTTGTTCATCAACCACCTGTCCACTAACCTTAATAGCCGGTGATTGTGCTACAGCAGCCATGACGGATACGGGATACATCGCCGTACCACCCAAGGCACACAAACCAAGCATTGCGGAAAAAATCAAATGTTTTTTCATTTTAATGGTATTAAATTTAAATTATTAATAAAGTAATATTCCACTTAAAAACTCAGACTTCTATCCTCATACATCATATTTCAACAGCACCAAGACTGACTTTTTCTAGCCATGTTTCATAGTACGGAAGTCTTTATTTAACAAAAAACGTTTATTTCAATGGTCCAAATGTAAAAACATAAATAATGAAGAAGGTGGACAAACGGTTTTTATAGGTGGATAAATGAAAATCATGAAAATTTCCACCTTTCTGAGTAAAACAGTACCCCTGTAAAAAGAATATACTCATAAAAAAGCCGGAAACCTATGACGATTGACACAGGTTTCCGACTAAGACAAAGAAATAAGATTTATGCTCAATCTTCTAACAAGCTACTCGGAGTTACGTTAAAATGCTTTGTAAAACAACGAGTAAAATATTTCGGGTCATTAAATCCGACTTCGTATGCAATCTCAGAAATATTCATTGTACGGGTTACCTTATTCTTCAGCAGAAGTTCACGAGCCAGATTCAAACGATAATTGCGAATGAACTGGCCGGCAGATTGTCCTGTCAGGCTCTGCATTTTTTTATTCAACAAACTCTTGCTGATGCCAACTGCCTCTATAAAATCACTCACCTCAAAGTCCGGATTCTTATAATTTTCTTTTACAACTGACATTGCTTTGTTCAGGAACTTCTTATCGCCGGAATTTTCATCCACCTCCAACGAATCAGTATTCATATCAATAGAGAACTTTTGCTGGAAACGTCTTCGATTCTCCAATATATTGGAAATACGGGCCAACAACATGTTCTCATCGAAAGGTTTCAGTAAGAATGCGTCTGCACCCATTTTATAACTTTCCAAACGAGCTTCATCAGAAGTTTTGGCTGTCAACATCAAGAAAGGAATATGAGATATGGAGAAATCATTCTTTACACGACGAGATAATTCCATACCATCCATAACCGGCATCATCAGGTCACTAATAATAAAGTCTACACTATTAGAATGCAATATATTCAGAGCCTCTTCTCCCTGAGCGGCCTCCAACACATTATAATATTCGTCTAAGATAGAACGAATATAATCGCGCATATCTTTATTGTCTTCTACTACCAGTACAACCATCTTTCCATTACGAGGCACATCTATCACGGTATCTTCTTTTTCTATCTCAGAAGAATCCGGCTGGGATTGAGTCTCACCATATAAAGCTGGCAAGAGAATGCGGAATGAGGCTCCTTTCACCGGATTATTCTTTGCATAAATCTTACCGTCTAACATATCTATCAACTTCCGGCATAAATACAAACCTATGCCGGTACCACTCTGACCACTGACCGACTCAAGGCTTCGGTTATCGGATTGATAGAACTGCATGAAAATACGCTCCATATCATTCTCAGGAATACCCTTTCCCGTATCACGAACACTAATAAACAGCTTCTTCTCATTTTCTTTGCCAATAACTCCTACATATATGCCTACCTTCCCTCCCTTTGGAGTAAACTTCAGAGCATTACTGATTAAATTTGTCATAATCTTACGCATCACATCCTCATCGAACATCAGAATCGGATTGGCAAGGCGAAGATACAGCTGAAGGTCAATGCCAAGATTCTTCGCATAATCTGCAAAAGGAGGCACAATCTCGGCCATAAATTCTCTCAGATTCCCATAATTAGTGGCAATTTTGATACGCCCTTCCTCCACTTTCCGGAAATCCATCAACTGATTAACCAGCGAAAGAAGATATTTTGAATTACGTTCTACCAGATGCAACTGTTCTATTACCTGTGGATTATAGCTCAATTTCAAAGCACGTTCGATAGGACCGACAATCAACGTCAATGGAGTCCGGAATTCATGCGTAATATTGGTAAAAAATGCCAGTTTGTCAATGGTCAGCTCTTCTACCTTACGCGACATCTCTAAAATCTGATTCTTTTGCGTAGTGATTTTCTCATTCTGATCTTTCAGTAACTGATTCTGTTCCGAAAGCTCATGCGTCTGATTGGAAAGCAGTTTCTTTTGCTCCTCCAACTCAGAAGTACGTTCTTCTACCATCTGATGCAATAAATCTTGCTGGCGCTTCATAGCCTGATAACGCCACCTCAAGATGCGATAACCACCAAACAGGATAATAAACAAGATAGAAAGCAGGAACCAGGGGGTCTTATAGAAATAAGGACGTACTACGATAACCAATTCCTCTGTATGCGCAAGCCAGTGTTTGCCATCAGGAGCATATCGAAGCTGGAAAACATATTTTCCTGGATATAGATTGGTATAAGTCGCATTATTTCGATTGGAAGGTACAGTTACCCATGCGTCATCAAACCCTTTTAAACGATATGAATATTGCGCCTGAGATTCTAACGCATAATCAAGTGCCGAAAACTCTATTGATAACGACTTGTCACTTTCATGCATGACTATTTCCCCTGACTGAGGAAAAACTTCCTGTCCAAACACTCTACAGTGGGTAAAAGCCAAAGGGAACTTACGCTGATGCTCAGCTTCAATCATCGGATGTATCTCCGTCAGTCCTTTCTGACTACCAAAGAACAAACGTTCCTTGTCAAACGACAAAGCTCCAGCATTCCAATAAAACTGATCAGAGATTAGACCGTCAATCTGACTATAATTGCGGAATGACTCTTCTTTCACATTAAAGCATGACAAACCATTATCCGTAGACACCCAAATATTGCCGTACCAGTCTTCCAAGATACCTCGTACACTATTGCTCACCAAACCATCATTCTTCGTATAAGCTTGAAATTGGTAATCATTTCCTTTTTTCAATGCTTTATAAAATCCATTTCCGTTACTTCCTAACCAGATAGTCCCATCTTTTGCCTGAAAAATAGAAGTGATACGTTCCCGATGTCCGGAATCAGGGCTGTCCAATTGATAGACATACTTCTTGTATTTCAATTGTCCCTTTTCGTATGCAGAAAGATTTACTCTTAAAAGGCCAAACGGAGAAGAAATCCAAAGTTCCCGTTCGCGAGTAATACACATTCCTAATGCATTCTGATTGATAATTTCTTTACTCTCATTCAAGAAAGGCTCTGAAATACTTCCATCAGCCGGATTATATACATACACATTATTCATTGTGCCAATCCAAAGTAAATGAGTCACAGGGTCAAAAGCCAAACTTGACACAAAAGGATCATTCAACGGAACGGGCATATAACGTTTAGAAGCAGATGGTTTACGATTAATCCAGCCAAGTCCACCGCCCCAGGTACCTACATACAAACGGTCTTCATCACCTAACATCAATACACTTACAGTATTATGTGCCAAACTGGCTGGTGTTTCAGTGGTATAATGCAAGAAAGAATCGCTCCCCTTCAAACGGCAGTTTAATCCCCCTTCTACGGTACCTACCCAAAGTGTCTGATACTCATCTTCCACTATCGAATTGACCGGATTATGTGACAAACTACCCGAAAGATTCTGCTGATGATAATAATTCACTACAGACAAACGGGAAGAAAACATTTTGCTTATTCCTCCTATTTCAGTCCCAACCCACACAATATCATTTTCATCATCCGCATAAAGGGTATTGATAAAATTACAAGACAAGCCGTGCATCTCCATGCCCTCACTTGCCTGGATACGAGTAAAATCAGAAGTAGAAGCATTAAACACATTCAATCCTAACAACGTACCAACTATCACTTGATCATCTCGTGTAGAAGTAATGGATGTCACATAATTCTGCGATAAGGAAGAAGAATTTTGGGCATTATGTACATAATGTACACTAGTGTCTGTTGTCAAATCATAACAATACAATCCATTACTTGTACCAATCCACACATTGTTCTGACAATGATAAATACAAAATACCGATTCAAAAGAAGAAATATTCAAAGAAACAGATACGGGCTGTGGCTCTTGACTTTTTTCCACGCTCTCGCTAATCCGGCACATTTTTCCCTGATGAAAGAACCAGATATATCCGTCAATTTCATACAAAACACAGCCACGTTCATGTATTGGAATATTCGAAATCTGGATAACCTTTTTCACGGTACCTGTGCTATTAAATATTACCTTATAAATCTGTCCACGGCTGCAAAACCATAAATTTCCAGATTTGGCAGTCATCAAGAAACTCACCGGTTGCTTCATCAACTCAGCCATTTCCGCCGACTGTAAAGATTCTGCAGGCAACAATTGCAAGTTATCTGTAGAAAGGAGCTCTATGCCTGCTTCTCCTGCCATCCAAATACGATGAAAAGCATCCTCCGCCAATTTCTCCACAAAATTACTTCGCAACAGTCTTTTTTTATCCGTTGTGCTGGCACTAAAAACCACAAACTCATTGCCATCATAACGAGCTACTCCTCCTCCATACGTAGCCACCCACAAATAGCCGTCACTGGATTTGATTATATCATCTACAAAATTATAAGGCAGTCCATCGTTTATCGTAATAGAAGCCAACGAGAAACGAGAAGAGTTTTGTATCGCATAAAGTAGCCCATTCGGGCAACATAAGCAAAAGACAAGAAGCAAGTATAGAAGTAAGCTGTTTCTTTTCATAGAAATTATTCTGTTTTACACAAAGGTAAACCGTTTTTCGAGTCTTTTTCTGAAAAAGAGGATAAAAATCCACTCAAAAGACAAATGTCCACCCAATAGAAAAATTTGTCCACCTCAGGAAAAATGATTGCTCCTAATTTTATGCCTAAATTTCATAAAGACAGATATTTCACTGTTTTTCCATGAATTTCTCGTGTTTATTTATAAATTTGTATCACATTAATTTAATAATAAAACCATGAACAAACACTTAACCTTTCTTTCTGCGCTTGCACTAACAGCAGGACTCAGCTTACAAGCACAGAATGTCAACCAGATGGTTATCCAAGCCAATAAAATTGGAGCAGAAATTCAACCGACCATGTACGGCCATTTCTTCGAAGACATCAACTATGGAGCAGACGGGGGACTCTATGCAGAATTAATCAAGAACCGTTCATTCGAGTTCCCTCAAAGTTTTATGGGATGGGACATTTTTGGAAATGTAACTCTGCAAAATGATGGCCCATTTGAACGCAACCCACATTATGTACGCCTGGCAGACCCCGGACATGCACACAAACGCACAGGTATTGAAAACGAAGGATTTTTCGGTATCGGACTCAAAGCCAATGAAAAATATCGTTTTACCGTATGGGCAAGAGGAGAAAACCAGAAAATACGAGTAGAACTTATCAACAATGCGTCTATGGGAGAAACTCAGGTCATCGCTTCACAAAATCTGACAATTAACTCAAAAGACTGGAAAAAATATGAAGTTATCCTCACACCGACCCAGACAGAAGCAAAAGCTCATTTGAGAATATTCCTCGATTCACCGGGCACCGTAGACCTGGAACATGTTTCTTTATTCCCTGTAGATACTTGGAAAGGACGTGAAAACGGATTGAGAAAGGACCTGGTACAGGCATTGGCCGACACCAAACCGGGAGTATTCCGTTTCCCCGGAGGATGTATCGTGGAAGGTACAGACCTGGCAACTCGTTACAACTGGAAAAACTCTGTAGGCCCGGTAGAAAACCGTCCGCTCAATGAAAACAGATGGCATTATACTTTCCCGCATCGTTTCTTCCCTGATTACTTCCAGACTTATGGCATGGGGTTCTATGAATTGTTCCTTCTGTCAGAAGACATGGGAGCAGAACCACTTCCTGTACTGAACTGTGGACTTGCCTGCCAGTATCAGAACGATGACCCGAAAGCACATGTACAAGTATGCGACCTCGACAGCTACATTCAGGATGCACTCGACCTGATTGAGTTTGCTAATGGAGGTACTGATACCAAATGGGGAAAACTCCGTGCCGATATGGGACATCCGGCTCCTTTCAACATGAAATTCATCGGAATCGGAAACGAACAGTGGGGACCTGAATATCCTGAACGCTTAAAGTTATTCGTAGAAGCTCTCCGCAAAGCACATCCTGAAATCAAGATTATCGGTTCGTCTGGTCCGAATTCTGAAGGAAAAGACTTCGATTACTTGTGGCCGGAAATGAAGAAACTGAAAGTGGACCTGGTAGACGAACACTTCTATCGTCCGGAAGACTGGTTCTTGAAATCAGGAAACCGTTACGACAATTATGACCGTAAAGGCCCGAAAGTATTTGCAGGAGAATATGCTTGCCACGGAAAAGGAAAGAAATGGAACCACTTCCACGCTTCTTTGCTTGAAGCTGCTTTCCTGACTGGAGTAGAAAGAAACGCAGATGTAGTACACATGGCTACTTATGCTCCGCTGTTGGCTCACGTAGAAGGCTGGCAGTGGCGTCCAGACTTAATCTGGTTTGACAACCTCCGTTCTGTACGCACCTGCAGCTGGTATGTACAATCACTTTACGGTCACAATACCGGAACAAATGTAGTTCCTCTGACTATGGATAAAAAACCGGTTAGTGGTCAGGAAGGCCAGAATGGACTTTTCGCCAGTGCCGTATGGGATGAAAACACACAGACTTACATTGTCAAAGTAGCCAACGTGTCAGAAAAGGCACAGCCTATCAGCCTGGAATTTAAAGGCCTGAAGAAGTCTGTAACTTTAGGAGACGGAAAATGCATCACATTACATACAGAAAACCCGGATGCAGAAAATACGCTCGACAATCCGAACCTCATCACTCCTAAAGAAAGTAGCATTTCAATTGAAGGAAATACGCTCAATACCGAAATAGGTGCCATGACATTTGCTGTCTACAAGTTTAAGAAAGAAAGCAAATAACTCATCGGCTTTTATTGCTAAAAAGGTGCGTCCGGAATCATCCAGACGCACCTTTTTTCACTCTACTAATAATACATGCACAATCTATATCCCAGATAAAACAAACAAGCACATGCTATACATAGCATAGCCAGTGTAACCGTCAATGCCTTCTGACGTTCCCTAACACTTAATTCCATACAAAGTCCTGATTAATTCTGTAGCAAAGAACAAAAAAACATATTACAGAACCATGTAAAACACATGACTTTTAGATGAATGTACTTTAAAGAACGATTCTTATTACTACTATAGTTTTATTAATAAGTCTTTCAAACACGGTCAAAGCTTCAAATTATGTTATAAAACACGTGTAAACGCACACAAAACTTGCATAATTCCAGAAAGTCCGTACCTTTGCATCGTGTTTTTCATAGTATTAGATTTAAGGTTAACAAAAGGTTGGAGTTCAGCGGAACTCCTTTTTTTATGTCCCTATCTGAACAAAAAAATTCCGGGCCTGAAAACAAGTCTTTTCAAGCCCGGAATTTTTATTTTATGCTTTTATCATTTACATCGGTACAATCGTAAATCCCCATTGATACTCCTTATTGGCAGGAATCAGATATTGAGGATCTGGCACAGCTCCCCAGCTATCAAATCCTCCTACACCCATCTGTCGCATATCCAAGCACACTTCCACGAAGTCACGAGGAGTAATATCATTGATATGTGTATGACGAGGCTTGATATTCTTAGCGGTACTTACATCATGTTTCAACTCTTCTGCATCACGATTCCCCCACTGGTAGTCACGATGAGTAGCTTCCTCTCCATCAAAATCTTCTATAGAATTACGAAGTGAGTTAAATTCCAATGTACCATCCGCATACACAGCCAGCCCTTTGCCGTTTTTCTTTTTCAGCATCAACCAGCGTGTATCGGTATGATGTCCGTTTTCTTGTGGACGCACATAAGGGAAATACATTTGTTCTGCTGTCGCCTGATATTCACCTACCAATGTACCATTATTCCGGTCGCAATAATTCTCTTCCGGTCCGCGACCAAAATAAGTCACCTGTTCCATTTCGGCTGGCAAGCGGAAACGAACACCGATACGCGGAACTACCAGTTTGGAACTTTCCTTGCGGATAGCTTCGTTTCCAGGAGTGAACGTAGCCATCAGTGTAGCTTCCGAAGCTTCTGTCTTCGCAGCTTCCATTTCCGTAGAAGTAAATGTATAATTTGCTTTCACTACTCCTGAAGGATGAATACGATAAGTAGCAATATACAGATTACCTGCAGCCAACAGATAGCTGACTTTCAGTACCGCATCTTTTCCATCCATAGCCAATGAAGCATCTACCACATTGAAATTCTTGCTGGACTGCTTCCAAATTTGCAGGCGCTTCGGCATCTGGCTTCCATAGTCATTGTCATTCGGAGCACGCCAGAAGTTAGGCTGTATACCAAATCCCTCATGGAAATATTCTGTTCCCTTCACTTTATAAGAAGTTACCAGACCAGTCGACTTGTCAAATACAAAAGCTACACGTGAAGACTGCACACTCAACAAGTTGCCATTTTCACTGCACTGCAAAGCGGGTCCCTGTACCGAGAATGAACGTGAAGCAGGGTCTATCGGCAAGCGGAACTGTTCGTGCGCTATCTCATATCCCTTCGGTACAAGCGGTTCAGATTCTAACGTAGTTACTGAAAAGTTCACAAAATATTCCGTACCCACTTTGGCTTTCAATCCACTAACATTCACCGCCAACTCTTTCTTTTCCTGAGGAGCCACATCCAGTGAAACCTTGCCACGACGCACCACCTTATCATTTTCCTTCACTTCATACGAAATCATATATTTCTTAAGGTTCGTGAAATAAAAACGGTTCAGTACATTAAACTTACCGTTTGCCAGGTCTGTAGCTTCAAAAGCCACATTCTGGTGCGCATATTTCACTTCGCTCATAGCCGGATGAGGATTGCGGTCCGGGTTCACGATACCATTACAACAGAAATTACCGTCACTCGGCATGTTGGTTCCGAAATCACCTCCGTATGCCCAATACTCTCTTCCGTTTTCATCCTTCACTAAAATACCCTGATCTACCCAGTCCCAGATATATCCTCCCTGCAAATTAGGATACCGATAGATAGCCTTCCACTGGTCCCACAAGCCTCCGGTCGAGTTGCCCATGGCATGTGCATATTCTGAAGGCACTACCGGACGGTCACTTCCTAACCGACCTATTGATTCCAGCCAGGATGCGCTGGGGTATTGCGGCACGTACATGTCAGAGTTCCATTCCCACTGAGCACGTTCATAATTTACCGGACGGTCCATCAGTCCCTTGTCGGCCTGTTTTACCCACAAATAAGCTTCATAAAAGTTGTAACCGTTTCCAGCCTCATTACCTAACGACCAGAATGTAACCGAAGGATAGTTCTTATTCCGTTCAAACATATTCTCCACACGGTAAAGATGCGGTTTCAACCATTCCGGATTATTTCCCAATGTTCCACCCTTACGCAAATCATAATACATTCCGTGACTTTCAATGTTCGCCTCATCGTACACGTAAATGCCATATTCATCACAGAGTTCATAAAAACGACGGTCTTGCGGATAATGACACAAACGTACCGTATTGATATTGTTCCGTTTCATCAGCTCCAAGTCCTTACGCATCAAAGCCTCATCTACATAGTGTCCTGTCAACGGATTATGTTCGTGAATATTTACACCCTTCAGTTTTAAAGGCTGTCCGTTGATAAACAACACATGGTAATTCTTTCCATTAGTACCCTTCTGATCAATTTCTTTGATTTCAATGCGGCGGAATCCGACATGGTAAGGAATCACTTCAGTTACCTTTCCATTTTCCTTCACAGTCATCAACAGCTTATACAGATTAGGAGCTTCCGAAGTCCAGGTTTTTACTTCCGGCAATTCCTTACTGAATGATACGGTACCTTCTTTACCAGCAACTACATCTACAGTTTCCTCACCATTAGCTACTACCTTTCCGTTATTATCGAGCAACTCATATCCAATACTCAACCCAGCCGTATTGGTACGATGATTCTTCAGCTCCATATCCAAACGGAAAATACCGTTACGGTACGAATCATCCAAAGTAGACACAATCCGGAAATCCTGTACTGAAGCTTTCGGCTGTGAATAAAGGAATACGTCACGTTCTATACCGCTGATACGCCAAAAATCCTGACATTCCAGATAAGAACCCGTACTCCAACGGAAGATCTTTAAAGTCAGCACATTATTACCTTCCTTCAAATAATCATTTATCAGATATTCAGCCGGATTCTTGGAGTCCTCATTATAACCCACTTCTTTTCCGTTCAAATACACATAGCATCCTGATTTTGCTCCGGCAATGTGAAGGTAAATATCACGGCCCTTCCATTCTGAAGGTACGGTAATATCACGCCGGTACACTCCCACTGGATTCTTCTCCGGCAACAAGGGAGGTTGAGGGTTACGAGGTTGAAACTCATATCCGTGATTCGTATAAATAGCCGTACCGAATCCTTGCACTTCCCAGTTTCCCGGCACCTTAATATCGTGCCATCCCTCTGTACTCACTTCCGGAGAGGTAACGTCTGCAGGAAGATTCAGGTACGAATCCGTATAATAAAATTTCCACGTACCATTCAACAACTCATAATAAGGGCTGTTTTCATATTTTCCAGTCAAGGCTTGAGTCTTGTCAGCATAAGTCATAAAAGCCGACCTCGGTGCCTCCCGATTTACTGATACAGTCTGAATATCCTTCCAATAAGGCAAGGATGCATTTTCCGCATACAACTGCTGAGGAGTCCCACTAATCGTCAGCACTCCCGTCAATGAACAGCAAATAGTTTTGATTGCTTTAGTAAGAGTCTTTTCCATCTGTCCTTTTTAAGGTTAATTATTTCTGGAGCGCAAGTTAGGAAGAAATTTTCATATTTCTTCCTAACTCCTTTATGAATTTTATTTTCTTAAAAAAGAAAGCCCGCCACCAAGTTATAAACTCGATGACGGGTTCCCAATATATAGTCAGACTTACATTTTATTTTAATACCATACTACTGGTTCATCTCCCATCAGGAACTTCAATTCTCCGCCTTTCATAATATCAGCGTATTCAATCCAGGGTTTCTTATATTCAGTTCCATTAAGGACAATACCTTGTATGTAATTGTTCTGCTGGCCTTTGTTTTCACGTTCTATAACGAACTTACCAGCAGGAACGGTTATCTCTACCTTATCAAAGTTCGGATAACCAAATACAAACTTGCCACCAGCTGGTTCTACCTGATAGAATCCGAAAGAAGAAAGGATATACCAAGCCGACATCTGTCCTACATCCTCATTACCCGACAAACCATCCGGCTGGTCTGTATACATGGTATGAAGAATCTCCTTAATTCTATCGGCCGTCTTCCAAGGCTGACCTACAAGAGTGTACAGGTAAACTGTATGATGACTCGGTTCGTTACCATGCGCATACTGGCCAATCAATCCGCTAATATCCGGAGAAGAAGCTTCTCCCATATCACCGTTTGCCAGGAATAAAGAATCCAGTTTGTTCACAAACGCTTCTTTACTACCGAAGCATTCCACCAGTCCTTCTACATCATGAGGTACCAGCCATGTGTACTGCCATGCATTTCCTTCACAATAATCATCGTCTCTATGAGAAGATGCATAAGGACTAAACGGAGTACGCCAAGAACCGTCGAGCATCTTTCCTCTCATGAAGCCCGTAGAAGCATCAAAATAATTCTTATATGACTTGCTACGTTTCAGGAAATATTCATAATCTTCCTGCTTGCCAAGTTTCTGAGCTGCCTGTGCCACTGCCCAGTCTGCAATAGCATATTCCATATCGTACGCAATAGCTTCCGTCATCTTGTCTGCCGGAATGAATCCGTATTCAATGCGATGTTCCATTCCACGTTCAGGCAACATAGAAGATTCTTTCAGTGCCTTGAAGGCCAACTCTGTATCAAATCCTTTGATGTCCTTCAAAATGGCATCTGCCACCACCGGTACGCCCGGATTACCTACCATACAATTGGTTTCACACCCCATCAAATGCCATACCGGAAGCTTTCCTTGCTGCTGATGGATGTGAAGCATGGTATTGATAATGTCACTCATCTTTTCAGGATGCAGAATTGTCATCAACGGCTGTGCCGCACGATAGGTATCCCACAGTGAGAATGTAGTGTAATTTACAAAACCTTCGCCCTTGTGCATCTGCTTATCGGCTCCATAATAATCACCGTTCACATCACAGAATTCAGACGGAGCAAATAAGGTGTGATACAGACTTGTATAGAAAATCTTCTTTGAAGCCTCATCTGTGGTATACACTTTTACCTTATTCAATTCCTTATTCCAGGCAGCCTTAGCATCTGCAATCGTCTTCTCAAAGTCCCAACCACTCAGTTCTGTCTGCATATTCAGTTGTGCACCTTCTTCTGAAGTCGGAGACAATGCCACCTTCATATACACCGGTTCCTTATTTCCCGCAGCAAAGTTGACTCTGGCAAACAGCTGTGCACCTTTTGCCATGTTACCTTCCTTCACAGAATCGTTGACAATAAATTCTACGTTATCAAACTTACGTGAGAATTCTGCACGGAAAAATACACGCTGGTCGTCGGCCCATCCCTTTGAATAGCGATAACCGCTCACGGTGCTGTCGTTTACCACCCGTATCACGGCTTCTGTGGTTTTATCCCAGCAACCACCGTTTACCATATCAAATACAATGGCCGGACTTTCATTTCCCAGGAAGGTATATTTATGGAAGCCGACACGCTTGGTAGCTGTCAATTCTACATCCACATTGTATCTTGACAGGTGAGTACGATAGTAACCCGGAGTCACAACTTCTTTCGAGCGGTCTGAGTAAGACCACAGACCCGTTTCATACGATGAAGCATCTCCTCTTGAATAGGTCACTTCTCCTACTACCGGCATTACATTGATGTCATGCAAGTCGCCTATACCGGTACCGCTCAGATGCGTATGCGGAAATCCTATCACCGTAGAGTCTGATACATGATAACCCGATACCCAGTCCCATGACTGAGGAATGCTTGTCGGACCCAGCTGAATAAATCCGTAAGGCACATTGGCTCCATAAAACACATGTCCATGCCCGCCAGTACCGATACGAGGGTCTACAAACTGTGTCAAATCTTCCATCTCTTGCCCTTTCTGGCTACTTCCACAAGAAGCCAGACACAAGGACAAAACCGGAACAAACAATAATGATTTCTTATTCATGGTTTTAAATTTAATATATGAAGGTTCTTATTTCTCATCCACTGAAAACGAATAAGGAGCATCTTCTGCAGCTATACCTCTGTTTTCGTTCGGCAAGTTACTCATTTCTATTTGTATTTTCGCTCCATTCATCAGATCCTCATGTGAAAAATAGTTATGAGTATAAGATTTTCCATTCAATTTCATCTCTTTGATGTACAAATTCTCCTCACTATTCAACGGAGCTTCAATCGTTACATCCTTTCCATTTTCCAGATGAATAGTTGCTTTCTTAAACAAAGGAGCACCTACCACATATTCATTGCTTCCCGGACATACCGGATAGAATCCCAATGCTGTAAATACATACCATGCAGAGGTCTGTCCATTGTCCTCGTCACCACAATACCCATCCGGAGTCGGTGTGTACATCTTGTTCATCACCTGACGCAACCAGTACTGCGCTTTCCACGGCTGTTTGGCATAATTGTACAGATAAATCATGTGTTGGATAGGCTGGTTTCCATGTGCATAGTTACCCATGTTCATCACGGTCATCTCACGAATCTCATGGATTACAAAACCATAATAGCTGTCATCGAATACAGGTGGTACAGAGAAGACAGAATCAAGCATAGACACAAAGGCCTTGTCTCCTCCCATCAAGTCAATCAGTCCCTGAGGGTCATGGAACACCGACCAGGTGTAGTGCCAGCTGTTTCCTTCTGTGAAGGCATCCCCCCATTTCAACGGAGAGAAAGGCTTCATGAATTCACCGTTTTCCTTTTTGCCTCTCATCAGTTTGGTTTCCGAATCAAACAGATTCTTATAGTTCATGGCACGCTCTGCAAAAAGCTTGATTTCCTTTTTCGGACGCTTCAATTCTTTAGCAAGTTTATAGATGCACCAGTCATCATACGCATATTCCAGTGTACGGGCTGCGTTCTCATGTATCTTCACATCACAAGGCACGTAACCTAGTTTATTATAATAATCATATCCCAAACGTCCGGTAGAAGATACCTCCGGATGCACGTTCTTTGTTCCATGAAGCAATCCTTCATACAATGTCTTCAGGTCGTCCACTTTTACCCCTTTCATATAGGCATCTACTAACACGGACGCAGAATTGTTGCCCACCATACATCCGCGGTGTCCGGGGCTGGCCCATTCAGGGAAGAATCCACTTTCTTTGTAAGTATTGACAAGACCTTCCTGTATTTCTTTATTAACTGACGGATAAGCTAAATTCAACAAGGGGAAAAGACATCTGAATGTATCCCAAAAACCCGTATCCGTGTACATGTATCCCGGAAGTACCTGTCCGTTGTAAGGACTGTAATGCACTACCTGTCCGTTGGCGTCTATTTCATAGAACTTGCGGGGGAACAACAATGAACGGTACAAGCAAGAATAGAACATACGATACTGGTCAAGGTTGCCACCTTCCACTTCTATTCTGCCCAGCACTTCATTCCAGGCTGTCTTACCTTTTTCTACCAACACATCAAAACTGTCATTGCCCAACTCCTTCAGATTTTCTAAAGCCTGTGCCTGACTGATGAAAGAAGAAGCCACTCTGGCGTGTACCTTTTCACCTTTTCGAGTAGCGAAACCGATAATAGCTCCTGCATGATTTGCCTCCTGTTCAGCTTTATCTACAGAGATACAGCTGTCGGCCACTGTAGCCTTATATGTAAAAGGCTTGTCAAATTCAATTACAAAATAGTTCTTGAAGTTATCAGGCACACCACCGCTGTTTTTGGTAGAATAACCGATAATACGGTTATTTGCCGCATCAATCTTCACATAAGAACCCTTGTCAAACGCATCAATCACTACGTAAGAATGCTCATTTTCAGGGAAAGTAAAGCGGAAAAGGGCAGCCCGTTCAGTCGGAACCAGTTCTGTCACTACATCATGTTCTGCCAGATACACCTTATAATAATATGCCTTTGCTTCTTCACCTTTATGTGAGAACCAGCTGGCACGTTTATTTTCATCAAACACCGGCTCTCCTACCACCGGCATAATAGAAAACTGACCGTAGTCATTAATCCACGGACTGGGCTGATGGGTCTGCTTAAATCCTCTAATTTTAGTCGCAGTATACATATACTGCCATCCGTCTCCCATCTTCCCGGTCTGAGGTGTCCAGAAGTTCATACCCCACGGACGTGCAATAGCCGGATACGTATTTCCGGAAGAAAACTCATAAGTAGACTGAGTACCAATCAGCGGATTTACATAATCTGCATAATTGGTGGCCTTACCGTGAAGGGCAAAGCACATTATCATAATTAACAATGCTAATTTCTTCATAACGAATTCCAAGTTTAAGATTTTTCAATTAATACCATATATGTCCAGAGTCATTACACATCTCCAGTTCCAATGTTGCACCCGACAGAATCTGCTCATGCGTAATAAAACTCTGATGATAGTCCTTACCGTTCAATTTCACAGCACGTATGTACCTATTTTCCTTATCAAGGTTCTTTGCAACCACAGTAAATACTTTACCATTTGCCAGCTGCAATTCAACCTTTTTAAATTTCGGCTTTCCAATTTCATATTCACCTGAAACAGGATTTACAGGATAAAAGCCCATGGCACTGAACACATACCATGCCGACATCTGTCCGCAATCCTCATTTCCACACAAACCAGCCGGGGTGTTCAGATACAGTTCATCCATAATCTGCGACACATATTGCTGCGTTTTCCAAGGCTGATTGACTTTATTATACAGATAGGCCACATGATGGCTCGGCTCATTTCCGTGTGCATACTGTCCAATCATACCCGTACTGAAAATAGGCAACTCATGGTCGTCCGTCGGGTGATACGTAAACATACTGTCAAGCTTCTCGCTAAAGCGTTCTTTTCCTCCCACCAGACTAATAAGACCATCCACATCATGCTGTACAGACCAGAAATAATGCCATGCATTGCTTTCACAAATATGCGGCGTATATTCCTCGGCATGGAAATCCTTGATAAAATTACCTTTATCATCTTTGGGCTGCATAAAAGAAGTAGCCGGATTGTACACATTCCGGTAATTCTGCGAACGGGCATAGAAAGTATCCGCAATGTCCTTTCGTCCCATCTTGGCAGCCATTTCAGCTATACAGAAATCATCGAACGCATATTCCAGTGTTCTTGACAACGACCAGTTCTCGGAATTATATTCATCTGTGACATTATAAGGAATGTATCCCTTTTGCTTATAAAAGCCAATACCTCTGTACTCATCAATATTCGCCGTAGCGACACAAGCTTCCAATGCCTTTTCAGCATCAAAATCACCGATGCCCTTCAAATATGCATCCACAATAACTGGTACTGCGTGGTAACCAATCATCATGTCCGTTTCACTTCCATAGAAGTTCCATACCGGCAAACGGCCATTCTGCTCATAGAATGCCAAGAATGACTTAATCATATCATTGGTCCGTTCCGGTTGCGTATAAGTAAACAGCGGATGTGAGGCACGGAACGTATCCCAAAGAGAGAACGTACTGTAATTGGTCCAATTCTCTGCCTGATGTACCTTCTGATCCGGTCCGTAATATTGTCCGTCTACATCCGAATAAATGGTAGGAGCCAGCATACTGTGATAAAGTGCGGTATAGAACACGGTCTTGTCATCCTTGTCCTCCGACTCTACCTTTATCTTCGACAATTCCTTATTCCATGTTTCCTTAGCCAGTAACCGGTACTTTTCAAAGTCATTTTCCGGAACTTCTGCCTGCAGATTCTTGGCCGCACCTTCCATACTCACTCCCGAAATGGCAGTAGAAACAATTATCTGCTCATCCTTTTTCGTCGAGAAATCAAACCGGGCAATGTATGCAGTACCCATAGGAACATTATCCTTCAAAATAGGAGTCGTATCCATTTGTACATTCTCAAAAGGAACAGAGAAACGAGTTTGGAAGAATACTTTTTGCTTTCTGGCCCATCCGTCCGAAAAGCGGTATCCACGGATAGTCACAGAGTCTACCACTTCCACATAACTATCTTGAGTGGCATCCCAGTTCATTGCCTTTTTCAGGTTCAGGATAATGGCCGACTTTGCTTCCGGGAAAGTATAGCGTTGAATTCCGCAACGCTCCGTCGCCGTCAGTTCCACATTGATTCCATAATCATCCAAAAAGACCTGATAATAGCCCGCTGATGCACTTTCCTTCTCATGTGAAAACTTGGAATGTACCCCTAAAGGAGCTTCTGCCTCTACGTATGGCAGGGTCACTGGCATAAAAGAAATATCGTACAAATCGCCTGCTCCTGTTCCTGAAAGATGCGTATGGCTAAATCCGGCAATGGTACTGTCCGGATAGTAATAGCCTGCGATTCTGTCCCACCCCGGAAGGCCGTTGTCCGGGCTTAGTTGAACCATGCCAAAAGGCACTTGTGCACCCGGATAAGTGTTTCCGGTAAAGTCCGTCCCAATAAAAGGATTTACATACTGCGTCAAATCCTCTTCCACGGGAGCCACAGGACTGGAACAAGCCCACGTAAGACCTGCCAAACCCATAAAAACCCATAGTGAATTTTTCATATTATTATAATAGTTAAAAGATAGTGCAAATCAACAGCGACTAAAGTTAAGAAAAAATAATGATTAAAAAGCCGTTTTAGCCATATAATGTATTTAAAACCAACACCAACAGGCTAAAACGGCTTTCTTTTTCTCATTTAAAAGTTATTATCTGAAATTGTGCGGCGTCTCCCATTTACCATTGTTATCCATGGTATCGTCTACATCCCACCAAACGCGATCACCTTGTGTATAATTTGGCTTCAAGATATTTCGAGCTTCACTATCCGGATAACTGATACGTTTAATCAACTTGTTGTTGTCAACTTGATTACCTGAGTTATTACCACCCTTCGGAAGTAATGCGTAACGCGGATAGTCAGTACGACGTAATTCGGCCCAGCCTTCATTTCCATTCGGGAATACGGCAATCCATTTCTGAGTGATTATCTGTTCCAACTGCCATTCACGGTCTGCTTTCCAGTCATGTAAAGCAACCAAACCATTTATGTAGTTATTCGCTTTGCTAGCGTCAATTCCATAATAATCCATAGAAGCCCGAACGCCTGCTTCATACAAATCCTTAACAGATGCAGTTCCTTCTCTGTTCAATTCTGGCCAGCGCAAATAGGCTTCTGCCTTTAAGAACAAACTTTCAGCATATCCCATCCATACGATTTCACGTGCATAATTCCACCAGATTTGAGGATTCATTACATCAGAAGTCGTACTGCAACGATTCGGTGAGTAGCTGGTAGTGTAACTTTTTCCAAGGTTCGGCTCACCATTACGTACACCTGCAAAATCTTTATTTGATTCTTCCGGAGTAGCAATATTTAGCTTATCAAACTCTGTCGGACGGAACCATAAGATTTCACAACGCGGATCAAGAATACATTGAGTCTCATCATTGTTAAACTTTGTCGTTGCATCCTTAGCAGGATCTTTTACTTCCCACTCAGACTGATCAGCCGGTACAACACCATCTTCGAAAGATTGATTCTTGTATGCCCATTCCATTTCCTTGGTCAGCACCACATTCGCTCCCCAGCCAAACAACAATGCATAGATATTTTCGTTACCTCCTGCAAGATATTGGCGTTTAGGGGTCTGCTTCAAATTATCATCATTGCTTTTCATCAAACCGGCAATATCCCCTAGTGCCAATTTAGCTTGTTCTTTTGCCAATTCCGGATCTGCGTTAGAAACACGCAAAGCTAAGCGCAAACGAAGTGTATTGGCAAAACGACGCCATTTGTCAATATCGCCTCCAAAGCATTTGTCATCCTCGCTCTTGATAGTATATTGCGAACCCGGAATGTTTTCTTCATGCAATGCGGTGATTGCCTGATCCAGAATCGGGAAGATGAAATCTTTGTATACAGACTCTTGTGAAGTGTATTCTACATTCTCTTCAGGAGGCATAGCACCTTTTACGTAATACTTAATAGGAATATCACCGTACGTATCTGTTTGCATAGACAATAAATATGCATAATAGATACGAGTTACATAATACAATGTATGATAATATTCAGGATCACAGAAGTGACAAGTCTTTATTATCTGAGCATACTCACCAATAGTACGATCATCATAGAAGTGTTTCCAGCGACCACCAGACCATCCATCTGCATAAGAATAGGTAGGAGATGAGGTTACAAATCCACTCACATTGTTACCCCAATATCCGGCATAAATATCATGAGTCAGATTGGTTGTTGTCTGATAATCGTTATATGCACCTTCGTAAAGGAAGTTGGCCAATGTTACTCCAATAGCCCCTTCCATACCTTTGATACTTTTCAATGCACTTTCAGACAATTCGTAGTCAATGTCAATACCGTCCGGAGAAACATTTTCTACTGTCGGGTCATAAATAGGAGCATACGGATCGGTATTTAACTCCTCAAAATCGTGACAGCCTGCCAGTGCCAACAAAGAACACATGGCAACAGATTTATATATATTGAACTTCATAAATTACTATTTTATTTAAGATTAGAAACCTAAACTAACTGATAAACCAAATGTACGAGTATATGGCAAAGCCGCATAGTCGATAGCTTGAGAGAACATTGTTGTATCGTAACCACCTTCAGGACTTGTACCCGGAGTGTGTTTCAACAGATAGCACAAGTTACGTGCTACGAATGAAACGTTCAATGCAGTCAACGGAGTTTTCTTCAGCAATTTTGACGGGAATGAGTAACCCAATGACAATTCTTTCAGTTTAATGAATGAAGCATCATACAAGAAGTCTTCAGGCAACAATGAACCATAATACTGAGAAGCAGAAATCTTAGTAGTATTAGGCGTGCCATCTTCATAAACACCCGGGAATACCATCATATATCCATCTTCCTCTCCACGGTTAGCAGTACGTGCTGCCAAACCACTACCTGTGGCAACCATTTCTGAATAAGAGAAGATATCACCACCAAACTTCATATCAAACATGGCAGACAATGTAACGCCCTTATATGTGAAAGTAGGAGACACAGACATTGTAAGTTTCGGCTGAATGTTTCCAATCGGATTGGCCACACGATCACTTTCCTCAGTAGTGGTCAACGGCAAACCGTTTCCTTTATTAATCAAAATATTACCGTTTTCATCACGCTTATACAGTGTTCCTGCATAAATTTCACCTAATTTTTCGCCTTCACGTGCACCAACCTTAATCGGGAAATTTCCATCACCGTTAAAGAACATATAACTTACTCCCTGATTTGGAGCCAGCTCCTTCACCATAGATACGTTATGAGCCATGTTTACATTCAAATCGAACGTAAAGTCTTTTGTATCCACGATAGTAGAATACAACATCAATTCAACACCCTGATTTGAAATCAAACCGGCATTTACCCATTGACCACCTGACCATGGAGCAGCAGCAGGTACTTTCATAATCTGGTTTTTAGTCTTGCTGTAATAATAAGTGAAGTCGAAGCCCAAACGGTTGTTCAAGAATTTCATGTCCAGACCCACTTCATAAGAAGTAGCGATTTCCGGCTTCAGCTGGTCGTTCATCTTCACATTATCTTTACTTGGAGTCAGCACACCTTTATCATATTTGAATGAATAAGTGTTATACAACTGATACGGGTCAGTATCCTTACCAACCTGAGCAGCAGACAAACGCAATTTAGCAAATGTCATCCAGTCTGGTAATGTTTTATCCAAAGAGCGAACGAAGTCAGAGATTACAAAGCTCAAGTTGGCAGACGGATAGAAGAATGAATTATTCTGCTTAGGCAATGTAGAAGACCAGTCATTACGTGCAGTCAAATCCAATGACAAATATTCCTTCCAAGCCAACTGTGCAGAACCAAATACTGAGTTCATGGCACGTTTGTAACCATCTTCATTTACTGAGTTAATCTGGTTAGCTGCATTCAACATCCAGGAACTCTTATCAACCATATTACCTACAGCAGCCCCCAATGTTTCATAACGCTGGTACATGAAGTTTGAACCCACATTGAAACCTAAGCGGAAGTTATCGGTAATTTGCTTGTCACCTATCAACATGAATTCCGCATTTGATTCGAAGAAGTTTTCTTCACTGCGGTTCATTTCATCATTAGTAATAGCTGATACTGAAGTTTCATTATTGATACCATCGCCGGCATTCGTACTTTCAATACGAGTACGATAATAGTCGAACGCATATTTAGCAGAGAAATGCAACCAGTCAGTAAAGTTGATTTTTGCATTGTAATAACCGAATGCACGCCAACGTTCATCTGAATTATGGCGTTGATGTAATACATAGTACGGGTTACGTACACCAGCTGACGGACCATGCCAGTTTACATGTACATGATCTTCATCTGAATATTGTTTCAAGTCATCCAAACGGATATTATTAGGAATACCCATCAACTGGTTAATGGCACCATAATTACCATATTCCGGACGATCGGTAGCTTTTGTACGAGATAATGAAAGTTTACCGTCCATTGAAAGGTATTTGTTAAGCTCCGTACCGGCATTTAAGTCAATATTCGTACGACTCAATTCTTCATTCGGGAACACTCCTTTATTACTTGACTGACCAAATGACGCACGGTAATGAGAAGTTTCTGTACCGTTCTGAATAGAAACATTGTGAGTCTGAGAGAAACCGGTTTCAAAGTAATCTTTCAACTTATCTCCGTAAGCCAAATACGGATAAGTTTCACCATTCCATGCTTCTTTCAAATCTCCATTCAAAACAGGTCCCCAGCTTGAACCATCTTCATTTGAATAGATAGCTCCTACAGGACCATCTTCTGGATTTGTATTAATATGTCCCTGGCCATAACGTCTTTGCATGTCAAGCGTTTCAGCTACATTCGTCCAAGTAAAGTTACCACTATAACGGATACCAAAACCGTCTTTTTTAGAACCTTTCTTTGTAGTTACCAAGATAACACCATTACCGGCACGGCTACCATAAAGAGCTGCTGCATTCGGGCCCTTTAACACAGAAATACTCTCAATATCATCCGGATTGATGTCTAACGAAGCACCACCACGGTCTACACCACCATAAAAAGAAGCATCAGAAGTACTGTTGTCACTGAACGGTACTCCATCCACAATCCACAACGGTTGGTTATTGTCGCTCAATGAAGAGTTACCACGAATCGTAATCTTGGTAGAACCTCCCAAACCGGTAGATGAAGTATTCATTGACAGACCGGCTACCTTACCTTGCAAAGCACTTGTTACAGAAGGGTCACCCGTTTTGTTCAATTCATCACTCTTCAATTCCTGTACAGCGTATCCCAGCATTTTTTTCTCACGCTTGATACCCAAAGCGGTAACGACAACCTCATCCAATACCTCCGTATCTTCATGCATAGTCAGGTCGATTACCTCTTTGCCTTCTACCTTCATCTCGACACTCTTATAGCCGATATAAGAGAACTGAAGCACCGCATTTCCCGGTACGTTCACAGTATAATTTCCATCGTAATCGGTAATGCTACCATTGGTAGTTCCTTTTTCCATGATAGTCACACCAATCAATGGTTCACCTGTCGCATCTACTATACGTCCGGTAATCGTCTTCTTTGCAGCACTCTGTGCAGGTGACTTCTTTACCGTAGAATTATCCATAGACAGATAAACGACTTTATCGTCTATTTTATAGGAAATATTTTTCCCACTCAAAGCCTTGCTCAGTACTTCCTGCAAAGAAGAATCTGTCACATTCAGAGATTCAAGTTGAACAGAAGCAAGCTTATCATCATAAAAGAACTGATAATCCGACTGAGCCTGGATTTCTTTAATTACACTCCCTAAATTAGGATTAGTCAGTGAAAGATTAAACTGCGCCGAAACCCACTGAAAAGGAGCTGCCGACAAGCCTAAAAAAACCAATGTCCTGAGATACTTTCCCGAACATAAGGATTGCATTTTCCCTTCTAAAAATAAATTCTTTTTAAGGTTAAACATAATCTTGTTATTTTAAATTATTACTACAATTTCCGATAGTACATATATAACAGCCATCTTATATAAAACACTTACTCAAATTCATTATTTTTTTTCAGGGAACAAAAAAAATCGGCAAACACCTCATAAAAGTGTGTTTGCCGAGTCGGACTTTACTCCATGGGTTCAATCAAAACCTTATCACTCTCTATCTTGTATCTTATCGGAATGCTATTTTGCAAGGTCTTCATCACATCCTCAAGTTTTTCTTTTTTCTCTATCATACCCGAATAGGTATGTTCCAAATCAATATCCTTACGCACTTCAATCTTGACATGATATAAATCCTCCAGCACTTTTGCGATATCCTGAATAGTTGCATTCTGGAACGGAACCATGTTGTTCCGCCAAATACCATCCATAAGAGAGTTGGTTTCTTTTACCACCATCTTATGGTTGTTCTTTTCTACAATGGCTTTCTGACCAGGGAGCAAAACAATTTTTGAATCATCATTAGCAGATTCTACAAGCACTTCTCCTTCTATAAGTGAAGTCTCTGCCACGGTATCCTTGTCATAGCTCCTCATATTAAAAATCGTACCATGCACTACCACGGTCATCAATTTACTCTCTACCGTAAACTTATGCTTACCTGTCTGCCGGGCTACTTCAAAATAGGCTTCCCCATTCAGTCTGACTTTCCGGTTGTCATTTGTAAAAGTTTCCGGATACTCAAACATACTTCCTTTATTCAACCAAACCTTAGTTCCATCTGCCAGTTCAATCTTTCTTATCTTATTGTCCGCGTAAACTCTTATCATGTCTTCGCTTGTCAACCCTTTAAAAGAAAGCCATCCTATAAGTACCAGAACAAGCACTGCCGCCGCATATCGGGTCCACAAAAAGAGATGCTTAACCTGATTTTTCTTCTTCTCCGAAACTACAGGTATCTCAGCAGGCTGTACAACGGACTTCAGCCGTCGCATTGCAGCATTTATCTTATCTTCTTCGTCGTATTTCCACTTTCCCAGATGATATAGCTCCTCTATGGAAAACAAATACTTTTTGTTGTCAGGAGAAGCACTGATATATTCATTCAGCGCCTTCATATCTTCAGCTGTTGCAATTCCCTGAAGATACCTCCATATAATATCGTCACTAATGTTATTCATATATACCTAAAAAACAAATTAATAATAAAAGCAGATGACTGAGCTTTACACGCAGTATCTTCAATGCCTTATACATATGGGCTTCTACCGTTCTCAGGGAAATACCAAGTATGTCAGCAATTTCCTTATTCTTCATTTCGTAGAGATAGCTCATCTTAAATACTTTTCGGCTCTGATCCGGCAAATCATTGATGGCAGACAGAATTTCTTTTTTCATCTCCAGATTTTCCATTCGTGCCATTACCTCGGAATTTTCATAATTGTAATAGGCCATTTTCTGAGCAAAAAATTCTTTTTCCTCCGATGTGTAACTATCTACAACTGACTTATGCTTTAGAAAATTAATAGACCTTGTATAAACAGACCTATATAAGAATGACTTGATGTGGTCATCAAAATCAATCTTACTTTTATTGTTCCATAATTCTACAAATACATCCTGAACAATATCTTCCGCATCATCCTCACCTACCAGACGGGCTGCATAAAACAACAACGCAGAATAATGCTGTTTAAACAAGTCATAATATATTGTTTCAAAATTGTTTACAGACATGAGTGATCAGATTTGGTATTTATCACAAAGATAAATTTTAAAATCTATTTCAACAACTTTTATGTAAAGTCATCCACTAATATCTGTTTTTATATTATGATGCCGACAATTCTATCAAAGATCTACTTTTATTTTCCTGAAAACAATCTTCTTACCTATAATTCCTTTATACTGATAGCTACCCCACCACTGGGTGCCAGCTTTTGTCTGAGTTTAGTCTTATGACTTATGGTTCGTGTTTCTATCACATACTCTTTCGGATCTGTCCGCCAGTCCGCTTTCTTTCCGTCTGCATAGATAACTGCCTGATACTTTTTCCCTTTCGGCAGGAAACTGAAGTCGATAAGGGCTTCACGACTATTTTCATCCGTAATTCCTCCTACATACCATTCATTTTTCCCTTTGGCCTTACGGGCAATCGTGATGTAATCTCCCGGTTCAGCTTCTAATATATAGGTACGGTCCCAATCAACCGCCACATCCTTAATAAACTGGAACGCATCCGGATATTTCTCATAATTCTGGTACAAATCGGCAGCCATCTGAAGTGGACTGTACATCGTAACATACAAAGCTAATTGTTTTACTAATGTAGTACCCAGCTTTGCCTTGTTACTGCCATACACTGACAAGTCTCCCTCAAAAATACCCGGGGTGTAATCCATCGGTCCTCCCATCAGACGGGTAAACGGAAGTATGGTCTGGTGGTCCGGACGAATGCCGTTGAACGATTCAAACTCTGTTCCTCTTGCCGACTCCTGTGCAATCCAGTTAGGATAAGTACGGCATAAGCCGGTCGGACGAACCGCTTCGTGCGAATTGACCATAATCTTATACTGAGCCGCCTTTTCTGCTACACGGTTGTAATGGTTCACCATCCACTGCCCATCGTGATGCTCACTACGTGGAATAATCGGTCCCACATATCCGGTTTTCACCGCATCGTATCCGTTATCTTTCATGAAACGGAACGCATCATCCATCTGACGCTCATAATCAGCCACGGACGCGGTTGTTTCATGGTGCATGATAATCTTTACTCCTTTGGAAGCCGCATACGCCTGTAACTCCTTCACATCAAAATCTGGATAAGGAGTAGTAAAGCTATAGATAAATTCTTTGGCATACGCATAGTTATCTTCCCATCCTTCATTCCATCCCTCTACCAATACGGCATCAAATCCGTTTTTGGCGGCAAAGTCAATGTATTCTTTCACATGAGCTGTATTGGCTCCATGATACCCGTTAGGTTTCAGTTGTTTGTAATCAGTCTGTCCGATCACGACATCCTGCGTGTCAGTATAGGCCCATGTAGAACCTCCACCCGTAAAATATTCCCACCATACACCGACGTATTTAGTAGGCTTTATCCAGGAAGTATCCTCTATCTTACAAGGCTCATTCAAATTCAGAATCAAGTTGGAAGCCAGTATATCGCGGGCATCGTCGCTCACAATAATCGTACGCCACGGAGTTACACTTCCAGTCTGAATGTATCCCTTGTTCCCATTCTTATCGGGCGTCAAGTGTGCACTCATAAGATAAGTTTCTGCATCCAGGTTCAAATGCATGGCCGGATAGTTTACCAGTGCAGCCTCATGAATATTGATATACAGTCCGTTATCCGACTTCAGCATCAGCGGAGTCTGTACAGCCAAATTCGGAGTCGGTGATTTACAAGCCAAAGGCTCATTACGGGCTTCATCAATTAAAAGAGGTACTTCCGAAAGGCGGGAAGTAGTTATCTGAAACTCATTGGTATCGTAGTCAGCCGGAATCCAGAAAGCTTTATGATTGCCAGCAAGCTGAAATTCTGTCAATTCTTCTTTTAGGGTAAAATGACGCAAATTACTTTGCACAGGGAATTCATAACGGAATCCCAGTCCGTCATTAAATAACCGGAAGCGGATATTCAAAAGTCTGCCGGATTTTTCTTGTTTCAGTGCCACCCACAACTCCTTGTGATGGTCTCTAATCTCGCTGTTCTGCCCCCACACTGTTTTCCAGACCGTATCGCAACTATCTATCTTTGTTTCTACTATGCTGAAGTTACGGTCAAAGGCAATCGAAGGACTTATCTGAAAGCCCATTTTGCTTTCTTTTATCACTTCTTTTTCTTTGTATATCAACGAATAGACTGGTTTGCCTTCGTCTGATAGATGAAACTGCATCTTGAAGTTTCCGTCGGGCGAGGTCAATGTCTGTGCCTTCACCGTTACAGATGCCGCCAGCAACCCAAGTAATACAAAAATCGTTCTCATCGCTGTATATTTTTTATGTTCGTCATATCTGTTTTTCATATATAACAACCATACAAAAAAAAACACTTACTGCATGACGCATAATATGAAAATAAAATACCCCTTCTATATTTCCGAGAATCCCTTTATCTATTCTCTGTTTCACACTGCGGGATTTGTATCCCACACTGTGAAATATGTATCCCACACTGTGGTTTTTGTATTTCACAGTGTGAAACAGAGAATATACCACAACAAAATAACTTATATACAAAAAGGAAAAGATGTTTTATCAATATTGAAGCAAAAAAGCTTCCGCACAAGGCAAGAAACGGTCATGTCCTTTCGCATTCAAATGAGCTGTATCGTTTACGCCTTCATTCTGAAAATAAATCCTGCGGAAAGCATCGCTTTGCGCAAAAATATTTCCCTTACGTGCTGCATCAAAAACAGGAATACTGTAACGCCCGCACACCTCTAATGTCGCATCCACGACTTTCTCAGCCGCACTGCCTGAAAAATTTTTCCGTGTCCAACAGGTAAAGAAAAACAGCTTGGCAGAAGGATACTTTTCAATCAGCCCCTCACACAATATACCCAGTTTTTCCTTGTAATTATCAATACCGATAGAATCGAGAAGGGAAGCATCATTGTGTCCGGCAATGACCACCACATAATCCAGTGAATCAGTCATTTCTTTATAACGTTTATACATCGCCTCGCCGAAACGAGCACGAGGCATGGCTACACAATTCCCATTACGCCCGTAATTGAAATATTGCATTCCATGCTTTTTCGCAAACTTATAATGCCATGTATATTCCACCGGCTCACGATGATTTCTCACATAGCTGTCGCCTATGACTCCGATACGTTTTCCATATAACGGATCAGACGACGTACCCACCTGTCCCCAAGCGATATGGATACATACCCATGCCATAAGGATAAAAAAGAATCTCAACTGTTTCATATTGTTATCTCTGTTTACATAATTAATCCTTCCATTCATATACATACAACTGGTCTAATACCACTCCCTCATCCAATGCCTGAATCGTAATTCGATGTGTTGGATTTCCAAACAAAATCTTGTGCTGCCCAACCAATATGACAAGAGATACAAATTAATAAAACAACAGCTAACTTTCTTTTCATACGTATTTTCATAGATGATTTGGTTGCAAAAAAACACATTTCCTGCATTTTCTTCCATGTAGAATAATATTTTTATATGGAATTTTGTATAAAAGGTCTGAATAAGCCCTATTCTTTTCTTAATTCATGTTATAAAACATATTTCATGCTTGCTATTTCCCTGAAAAGCCTTACCTTTGCAACGTGTTTTTCATAGTATTAGATTTAAGGTTAACAAAGGTTGGAGTTCAGCGGAACTCCTTTTTTTATGCCCTTAACTTAAATAAAGACGGAAAGTTCATTTGAATGGACAATTTTATCACCATTTATTCCCTGAATAATTCTATTTTTGAAGTCAAGTAAAACAACCCTAATTCTAGCTGTATCACATGAAAAAACAATTATTCTATTATCTCCTTTCTTGTACATCGCTTTGCTGTATAACAGGTCATGCATTGGAGGTTTCCAAAACGTATGTTCCCAAAAAGAAAAGCATGTATCATAAAGAATGGATTGACTTCAACAAAAATGGTCGGAAAGATATTTACGAAGATCCTAAAGCGCCATTAAACGAGCGAATTGAAGACTTACTTTCCCAAATGACTATGGAGGAAAAGACCTGCCAGATGGTCACGCTTTATGGATATCAAAGAGTTTTAAAAGATTCATTACCTACTCCCGACTGGAAAAACCAGTTATGGAAAGACGGTATCGGAGCTATCGATGAGCATCTGAATGCGTTCCGAGGATGGGGTGTTCCTCCAATGCAAAATGAACTGGTATGGCCAGCTTCAAATCATGCCTGGGCACTGAACGAAGTACAACGCTTTTTCGTAGAAGAAACGCGTCTGGGTATACCAGCTGACTTTACCAATGAAGGTATCCGGGGAGTAGAAAACTATATTGCAACCAATTTTCCAACCCAACTGGCACTCGGACACACCTGGAACAGGGAACTGATACGCCAGGTAGGCTACATCACAGGACGAGAGGCCCGCTTACTGGGGTACACAAACGTATACGCCCCCATCCTAGATGTAGGCCGTGACCAACGCTGGGGACGCTACGAAGAGGTTTATGGAGAAAGCCCTTATCTGGTAGCAGAACTGGGCATCGCCATGGGAAAGGGACTTCAAACCGACATGCAGGTAGCTTCTACAGCCAAACATTTCATCGCCTATAGCAATAACAAAGGCGCCCGCGAAGGGTTTGCAAGAGTTGACCCGCAAATGTCATGGAGAGAGGTAGAAAACATACATGCCTATCCTTTTACAAGAGTAATCCAAGAGGCTGGTATCCTGGGAGTGATGAGTTCCTACAATGATTATGACGGATTTCCTATCCAAAGCAGCTACTATTGGCTGACACAACGCCTAAGAGGTACTATGGGATTCAGAGGCTATGTAGTATCCGACAGTGACGCGGTGGAATATCTCTACAGCAAGCACAAAACGGCAAAGGATATGAAAGAAGCAGTCCGTCAGAGTGTAGAAGCAGGACTTAACGTACGCTGTACGTTCCGCTCCCCGGAATCATACGTACTCCCGTTGCGCGAGCTGATTCAGGAAGGAGGACTCAGCATGGAAACCATTGACAACCGGGTAAGAGATATCTTACGTGTCAAATTCCTGACAGGTCTGTTCGACACACCTTATCAGACAGACCTTGCTTTAGCTGATAAAGAAGTCAACAGCGAGGCACATCAACAAGTTGCCTTACAGGCTTCCCGCGAAGGGCTCGTGCTGCTGAAAAATGCAAACAACCTGCTTCCTTTGGATAAATCCCAAATCAAGCGTATTGCCGTATGTGGTCCAAATGCTGATGAAGCATCCTTTGCACTTACCCACTACGGTCCCGTAGCAGTAGAAGTAACCACCGTACTGGAAGGTATCAGACAACAAGTTAAGGAAGGTACAAAGGTAACCTATACCAAAGGATGTGACCTCGTAGATGCCAACTGGCCGGAATCAGAAATCATTTCTTATCCACTTACCGCAGAGGAAAAAACCGAAATTCAGAAAGCTGTCGATAATGTCAAAGAAAGTGACGTAGCTGTAGTTGTATTGGGAGGAGGCATCCGCACCTGTGGAGAAAACAAATCGCGTACCAGCCTGGATCTCCCCGGCCATCAGCAGCAACTTTTGGAGGCCATAGTAGCCACTGGAAAACCAGTGGTACTGGTACTAATTAACGGTCGTCCGCTCAGTATTAATTGGGCAGAAAAATTTGTACCGGCCATTCTGGAGGCCTGGTATCCTGGTTCGCAAGGAGGAACAGCCATCGCCGAAGCTCTCTTCGGAGATTACAACCCGGGAGGAAAGCTGACTGTTACCTTCCCTAAAACCGTAGGTCAGATACCTTTTAATTTCCCGGCTAAGCCTGCTTCACAAGTAGACGGCGGACAAACACCTGGCATGAAGGGCAATCAATCGCGTATCAACGGTCCACTCTATCCGTTCGGATACGGACTGAGCTATACCACTTTTGAATACAGTAACTTACAACTCTCCTCTCCTGTCATTACCGACAAAGAGCCGGTCACCGTGACTTGTAAAATTAAAAACACCGGTACACGAAGCGGAGATGAAGTGGTACAGTTGTACACACGCGATGTCGTCAGCAGTGTGACCACGTACGAAAAGAACTTGCGCGGCTTCGAACGCGTACATTTGGAGCCGGGTGAAACCAAAGAGGTCAGCTTCCAGCTACTTCCACGTGACTTCCAGCTACTCAACAAAGACAATCACTGGGTTGTAGAGCCGGGTATGTTCCAGATTATGATAGGGGCTTCTTCCGAAGACATCCGACTGAAAAAAGGACTTGAAATCCGAGCTTACGGACAGGCATCTGCCAATGAAATAATAGAATCGGACCCGCGTGACTTTATCAGTGCCAGCAAAAACAAGAGCCATATCCTCCATGTGGTTGACGGAGACTATTCCACTACCTGGAAAGGTGAAAAAGGAGAATACATCTCCTTCGAGCTGGCAGAAAATGCCAAGGTAGACCGTATCAATGTAGCCTGGAAGAATGCAGAAGCCGGCACACACTACGAGATTCAGATTTCCAGCGGAGGCGGACAATTCCTTCCAGTACAACGCGGAGAAGTTACTCCCAATCAGGAAGAAACCATTCGGTTCAACAAGACAGGAGGCAGTGACCTGCGTATCCTGATAACTAATGGAAGTGCAGAAATTGCAGAAATCAAATTGCCGGAACTGAGAAAAGAGTAACTTTGTCCCGATGAAAGAAAATAACAAAGTTCTATTGGGAATGAGCGGCGGCACCGACAGCTCGGTTGCCGCCCTTCTATTGCAAGATGCAGGCTACGAAGTGACCGGCATCACCTTTCGTTTTTATGAGAAAGATGGAAATACAGAATACCTGGACGATGCACGTGACCTATGCCGTACGCTAGGCATACCTCATCTGATTTACGATGCACGGGAAATGTTTCAGGAAAAAATCATACGCTATTTTATTCAGGAATACATGGCCGGACGTACCCCCGTGCCCTGTACACTCTGCAACAACTACCTGAAATGGCCCTTACTGCAACAGATAGCTGACGAAAAAGGTATCTATCATCTGGCTACCGGGCACTACGTCAACAAACAAAAGATAGATGGATACTGGTACATTACCTGCGGAAATGACGCAGACAAAGACCAGTCTTTCTTCTTGTGGGGACTTCCACAATCCATTCTGGAGAGAATGTGCCTCCCTATGGGCAGACTGACCAAGACCCGTGTACGCGAAATCGCTGCCGCACGCGGATTCCTGAAAGCCGCCAAGAAGCGTGACAGCTTAGGTGTGTGTTTTTGCCCGATGGATTACCGTACTTTCCTGAAAGCTCATGTGCCCGAAGGTGAAATCATCCCTGGGAACTTTTATGACGAGCAAGGACAGAAAATCGGGAAACATGAAGGCTATCCGTTTTACACCATCGGACAGCGGAGAGGATTGGGAATTCACCTGAACAAAGCGCTCTTTGTCAAGGAAATCATTCCGCAAGAAAATAAGGTAATTATCAGCGACAATCTGCACGCACTGGAGAAAAACGAGATGTATCTCACCCACTGGAACCTGATCAATCCCGATGTAGTGCTTAGACACGAAGATGTCATTGTTAAAATACGCTACCGGAAACAAGCCAACCGATGCACTGTCACCTTACTGGACGACCAGCGACTGCATATACAACTGCATGAGCCGCTGGCTTCTATTGCCAGCGGACAGGCAGCTGCATTTTATCGGAGTAATACCGTATTGGGAGGAGGGATTATTGAGTAATCAACAATCCTTCTCTCTGCATTTTTCAAAGAAATAATCTGTAAAGAAACGCGCGTTTCTCTTCATTGTTTCCCGTCCGTGTTCCTCACCCAACGCACTGTTCAGACAAGCATCCGGGAGCATATCGGCATCCTGCAAAGCACAACTCAAATCGTAAGGTATCACATTGGGATTCAATATAAACATGGCCGCCTGCTTCTTGGCTGCTTCAGCATCATAGAATGTATTATCCGGTGAAGAAATGCATTCACACAATTGCATTTGAACATGTATGCCGGTATGTGGAGAAACCATCAGCACCAATCCGTGTGTCGCGTCCATCTTCGGCAATTCTATTCCTTCTTTTTCCTTATATTCCAATTTCTGAGAAAGGAAGTCCTGCACTTCTTCTTCCGACTTACAGAACACAAATTGTTTGCCACCAGATGCTTTCATAAATTCATCAAATGTTTTCTTTATGCCTTCACGTGCGGCAATTCGCTGTTCAATCTCTTCCTTCACTTTCTCCTGTAAATCGGAAACAACCAGCATACCGTCTTGCCACCAGGCTCCTCCGTACTGCACCAGTCGGCAACTTAATATGGTTACTCCTTCCTTACGGGCTTTCAAGGAATCCATATTCAAAGAGTCTTTCCGAATACTCAGCTGTTCTCCTTCTTTCTTCGACAGATCTTTCACAAACAGGAATTTTTCATCTTCTCCTTCATAAAGATACATTTCCTGTGGAAGAGCTTTGACTTCAGCCCACAAAGCTGTTTCAGGATGACTCTTTCCTATCAAAGCCAGCCATTCTACCGATGTCAAGGAAAGCAAGTTCTTGCGTCCTTCAAACAGAATGTTCTGCTTTACATCGTACGACAAAATATGCGGATTGACATTCTGTCCCATCCGTGCAACCGTATCTACCACTCTCTGATATTCACCTCGGTTTTCAAAGCCTACATAACTGCAGAAGTGGAACCACTCCAGTACACTACGATAACGCATATAATCGTTTTCTCCAAAGGCCTCCCCATAAAACATCGCATGCAGCCGCTCATTTTCTGGAGCCACCTGAAACTCTTCCGACAAATAATCATAGATTTGATTAGCCAATTCCTCAAAAGCCGGATTCTCCGGATTCAATACGCCACCAGCCTGTTTCTCCATGCATTGAAGATAATGCCATAACAGAAACTGCAAATCTTCCGGATTCACTTCTCCCGGATAATAATCTTTTTCTTTTTCCGGAGTCATAAAAGGAATAAGGCAACCATACCGCTTACGGCATTCTTCAGAGAATGCTTGCCAGATTCCGGTCTGCGAAATCACATCCTGAAACCAGAGCGTCAAATAAATGGCAATTCCATGCACTGAATGTTCCGGATAACGCCCTCCGACAAAGTCCTTTAAACATCCAGCTATATGATTGGCAACGTTTACATAGTACGTATCTACTTCATCCTGTCGTTCGTATGGTTGAAATAACATCCACTCTTTTACATATATCTTTTTCATATTACATAAGATTTTAAGTTCTGGAGTGCAAATGTAAAATAATTATGAGAACAAGCAAGCTATCCCAAAGAGACTTATTTATTATTCACAAGTAATTCACAGCCTGTTAATTTTCATATTACACTGATAATCAACAATAAGATAAAATATCAACAAGCATATCCACAAGTCTTTCAACAAATAATTAACCGAGGTGTTTATATCCTATTCTCATAAAAAAATCCTGTCAAGACCTTTTTTTAGAAGTCCTGACAGGATACTATCGCTATTCTTCAAATAAATTTACTCTTTCCGTTTTGCCTTTAACTCTTCGACAGGCACCATGCGGTACAGACGGTCACTGGGACGAATACGGTCGGGCACTTTAAATGATACGTGTACGCCCTTCTTCACCACATCCACCGGCTTCAAGTCTACACGAGCTTCGTCCAAGGTAACATACATGGCACCGGTAGTAGGACCAGTAATCAACAATTTATCGCCAACTTTAATTTCTGAAGCTTCAATCAGGAATTCAGCCACTCCGATGTTAGAGAAGTATTTGATTCCACGTCCGGCATATACCTTACGCTCCGTCGCTTCCGAACCGTAGTTCTTGCTCCATTCACCCAAACGCTGTCCTAAATAATAGCCGTTCCAGAAACCACGATTGAATACTGTCTTCAGACGTTCATCCCAGTTGGCCACCTTTTCATCGGAGAATGTACCATCAATGTACGACTGGATAGCTTCCTTGTAGCATTCTACTACTGTACGTACATACTCAGGTCCACGAGCACGACCTTCAATCTTGAATACCCGTACACCCGCTTCAATCATCTCGTCCATAAAATGAATAGTCTTCAAGTCTTTCGGCGACATGATGTACTGATTATCCACTTCCAGTTCAATGTCACTTTCCTTATCCTTTACCGTATACGCACGACGACATACCTGCATGCAAGCTCCGCGATTGGCCGAAGCATTCAACTCGTTCAGGCTCAGGTAGCACTTTCCGGAAACAGCCATACACAAAGCTCCGTGACAGAACATTTCGATACGAACCAGTTCCCCCATCGGACCCTTGATTTGCTGCTCCTGAATGGCATCGTAAATCTTACGGACCTGTTTCAGGTTCAGTTCACGTGCCAGTACCACCACATCGGCAAAACGTGAATAAAATTTCAATGCTTCTGCGTTACTGATGTTCAACTGAGTAGAAAGGTGTACCTCCTGTCCCACTTCATTACAATAAGCCATTACTGCCACATCGGCCGCAATGACCGCACTGATACCAGCTTCTTTTGCGGCATCCACTATTTTACGCATCAAGGTAATATCCTCGTCGTAAATAATGGTGTTAATAGTCAGGTAACTCTTTACTCCATGTTCATCGCATATCTTAGCGATTTCACGCAAATCGTCTATAGTAAAAGTGCTCGCCGAACGCGCACGCATGTTCAAGCTTTCAATACCGAAATAAATGGAATCGGCTCCGGCATGAAGGGCGGCCGCCAATGACTCGCGTGAGCCCACGGGCGCCATGATTTCAAAGTCTTTGATTGTATAACTCATTTCCGTGATTGTAATATTACGGTGCAAAGGTAGCGTTTTTTCAGGATATAATAAAATTTCACTACCTTTGCGCGACAATATCAAGGCAATGAAAATTAGAAACATAGATTTAGGAGAAAAGCCAGTATTGCTGGCACCGATGGAAGATGTCACCGACCCTGCATTCCGCCTGATGTGCAAGCAGTTTGGTGCCGACATGGTGTACACGGAATTCGTATCGAGCGATGCCCTGATTCGTTCGGTAGGGAAGACCATGCTGAAACTGAACATCAGTGAGAAGGAACGTCCGGTAGCCATTCAGATTTACGGAAAGGATACGGATACCATGGTGGAAGCAGCCCGCATCGTAGAACAGGCCAAGCCTGATATATTAGACCTGAACTTCGGTTGCCCGGTGAAGCGGGTGGCAGGAAAAGGCGCCGGTTCCGGCATGCTGCAGAACGTGCCCAAGATGCTTGAAATTACCCGGGCGGTGGTGGATGCCGTAAAGATTCCGGTTACCGTGAAAACTCGCTTAGGATGGGATGCAGAACACAAGATTATCGTAGAACTGGCGGAACAATTACAGGATTGCGGAATTGAAGCTCTGACCATCCACGGACGTACCCGTGCACAGATGTATACCGGTGAAGCCGACTGGACCCTGATTGGAGAAGTCAAGAAAAATCCGAGAATGCGTATCCCCATTATCGGAAACGGTGACATCACTACCCCACAACGTGCCAAAGAGTGTTTTGAACAATATGGAGTAGATGCCATCATGATTGGACGGGCCAGCTTCGGACGTCCCTGGATTTTCAAGGAGGTAAAACACTATTTAGAAACAGGTGAAGAGTTGCCACCTCTTTCTTTCAAATGGCGAATGGATGTATTGCGTCAGGAAGTGCTCGACAGTGTAAACCTGCTGGATGAACGCAGAGGTATCCTGCACGTACGCCGTCACTTAGCCGCATCCCCTCTCTTTAAAGGGATTCCTAATTTCAAGGATACACGTATTGCCATGCTTCGCGCAGAAACATTGAATGACCTGAATGACATATTAGACCATATAGAAGCTACTTTCGGTAAGGAATAATCCTTACCGATTTTCTTAATACATCCGTTTAAAGACCGGAGAAATAAACCAACGCTTATACATCAGCGTAGCCAGCTGATATACGAAGAAAGCGGTAATAAGTCCCACCAGCGAATCAATCAGGTAGTGCGCCTGAATATACACTGTAGCACAGCACAGCAGTACATAGAACGGGAACAGAATATAGGCTAATTTCCGGTTCACACGCCAGGCCATAATCATCACAATCGTTGAGATTCCCACATGTGAACTGGGGAAAGCTGCCGTAGGACGTTCACCTACTTCCTGTGAAGCTTCTACTAGATTATAGAAGAATCCGTGTTCATATCCCGGACCAGGAAGCAAGAAAGTATTGTCATTAAAATAATCTCCTATTGCCGGGAAATCACAAGCGTTTACTTTATCCATTCCAATGGCAGGGAAATAGAATTGCGGTCCGGCCACCGGCACCAGAATGTAAAACAAATAGTAAATGAAGAAAGAAGTGACCAGTACGAAGCAAATTTTCTCAAACCATTCAAAACGGGTCAGGAAATAATATACCACCACAATCAGCATCATAGGATAGTAAAAGAAATACCCCATATTGAAAGGCTCACTGAACCACATGGAAGGACACAGCTTGCTAAATTCCACCGAAGGCTGGCAATGGAAAATTGCCTGTTCGGCGGAAGCAAACACGTAATCCAGATTCGGGAACAAGCGGTTAAATTCAAACGTATCCGGATACCAGTATGCCAACAGTGACATTTGCACGACCATACGGATAAAAGCCGTCAAACGACAGGGGAATGCCTGATACAAATATATCAGTACGAACGTCAGGACCACAATGCCCAGACGCTCCAGCAACATCATCCCGGGATGATCCATCCGGGGATACAAAAGCAAAATCAAAATAGTGGTCAGTGCATTGTAAATCAAACTAATGCTTTCTACAGCAAACAAGCCCTTTCCACTTTCTACTCGTTCAAATAACTTCAGTTCTATAGCCATCCTTCTTTTTTATACCAGGCAATGATTTCTTTTACTCCTCTTTCCAACGGATATTCGGGAACATATCCTAATTCCTTTTCCAGCGGTGAGATGTCACACCGCCAGTTGCGCTGTTTCATAATACGATATTTATCACAGTTCAATGTACTCGTCTTACGGAGTATTCGTCCTACATTCTCTGCCACAAATGAAATGGCTTTCAAAAGAAACAACGGACAGACGAAACGAAGCATCCACGGATTTCCCAGTTCTTTCCGAATCAAGTCGGAAAACGTATGACTACTGTATACCTTTCCGTCGCTCACAAAATAAGCGCGGCCTGTGACATTTTTTTCAATAACCAGATAAATGGCCTGTACCAAGTCCTTCACAAACACAAACGTAATATCCTGGCGTTTGAAACCTGCTGCAAAATCCACATGCTGCTGCACGGACTTCGCCATCAGGAAATAATCGCGTTCCCGTGGACCGTAAACTCCCGTCGGACGGAAAATCACATACGGGAAATTGGTGAGGGATTTCAAATATTCCTCGGTATGCAGTTTACTCAGTCCATACGCCGTATTAGGCTGGGGAGTATCCGTTTCGCAAATGGATGAATAGTCTTTTTCCCGAATCGGTCCAAATATACTTAACGAACTTATGTAAATAAAGTTCACCGGAAGCATGTCTAATCGCTTCAGGGTCTCAATAAAATGTCGGGTAGCCCAGTAATTCCCGATTTCAAAATCGGCCTTGTCCAGGCATTTGGTCACTCCGGCACAATGGATAATGTAATCCCATTTCCCATGCAGGCGTTTCTGTTCTTCCAACTGACTGGCCAGACGGTCGGAATCAGTGAAATCCAGTATGGCAAAATGGATACGTGAATCCTGCAAATATTTCCGGCTGCTGCTCTTCCGCACACCGGCCCACACCTGCATGCCACGCTCCAGCGCACCTTCCACCAAAAAGCTCCCGATGAATCCACTGGCACCGGTAACTAATATTTTTTTCTCCATAAACTTATTTTTCCGGTTCTACATGGATACTGATGTAGGTATCCTCTCCAAAAGTATCCCGCAACTTCTGCTCAATGGCAGTAGCCTTTTCATGTGCCTCATGCAGCGAGATACTTCCGTCCATTCGCACGTGCATATCTATCGCATAATGACTTCCTATACGGCGGGTACGCAAATGATGCGGCTGCGACACACCGTCCAGTGACAATACCGTCTGCGTAATTTCCTGCTCTATCTCATCGGGCAACGAGCGTTCCAATAATTCATCAATACAAGCCTTCAGCTGCTTCACAGCCACCTGCACAATAAAGAAACTGACAATCACTGCCGCCAGAGGGTCGAGCACACGCCAGCTTTCTCCCAACAGGATAGCTCCTCCAATACCTACGGCCGTACCGATGGAAGAAAATGCATCGCTGCGGTGATGCCAGGCATTGGCTATCACTGCCGGACTATTACAGCGTTTTCCCACAAGCCGGGTGTAATGAAACAAAATTTCTTTCGATACCACGGATACAATGGCAGCAGCCAGTGCAATCCAGCCGGGCGACTGTAATGCCTCTCCTTTTGCAAAACTGATGATTGATTCTATTCCACTCCAGCAAATTCCTACTCCTACAGCCAGCAAAGCCGCTCCAATCAAGAGCGTAGCCAGTGTTTCATACTTTCCATGTCCGTAATCATGTCCCTTATCTTCCGGTTTGCTGGAAATACGCACAAACACGATGACAATCAAGTCCGTTATCAAATCTGATAAAGAGTGCACTGCATCGGCAATCATCGCCGCACTCTTACCCCAGAAGCCTGCCGCAAACTTACAGGCCACCAGCAGAATATTGACCAGACTACCCACCAGGGTTACCTTGTAAATCTCACGTTCACGAACGGATGTTCCAATCTCATTCATATCTTACTTTTGTAAAAAGAATGTGGCAAAGATAATAGTTTTTCAGCATCTTAACAGAAAAAACCACGTTTATTCCCCGGAAATCACTTTCTTTGTATAAAGATAATCTTACCAACAGCAGAGAGCTGTTGATTTAAAACAAAACAACATGGCTAAAAAGAAAAAAGAAAAGAAAGGCGGAAAGCACCTGAAGAAAAAAGAGCTCGTAGAGATACTGCTCAACTATTTCCGTACAAAGCCGAATGAAGCATTCAGCCTCAAGCAGTTGTTCCAAGCTCTAAAACTTACAACCCATCCGGGAAAAATGCTCTGCATCGATGTAGTGGAAGAAATGTTGGAAGACAACTTCCTGATTGAAATCGAAAAAGGGCGCTATAAAATCAATGACAAAGGACAGATTCTGACCGGAACCTTCGTACGTAAAAGCAATGGAAAGAACTCGTTTATCCCTGAAGAGGGAGGAGAACCCATTTTCATTGCGGAACGCAACTCTGCCCATGCAATGAACAATGACAAGGTAAAAGTTGCCTTGTGTGCCAAACGTAAAAAGCATCAGCTGGAAGCTCAGGTAATCGAGATTCTGGAACACGCCAACGAAACCTTTGTCGGTGTATTGAAGGTCAGCAAGAACTATGCGTTCCTGCTTACGGAAACCAGTACCTTGGCTAACGACATCTTTATCCCGAAAGACAAGCTGAAAGGCGGGAAGAACGGCGATAAGGCTATTGTCCGCATTACCGAATGGCCGGAAGAAGCAAAGAATCCGTTTGGCGAAGTGATCGACATCCTCGGAAAAGCGGGTGACAACACCACTGAAATGCACGCTATTCTGGCTGAATACGGATTGCCGTACGTATATCCACAGGCAGTAGAAGCTGCAGCAGAAAAACTGTCGGCCGATATCACACCGGAAGATTATGCCGAACGCGAAGATTTCCGCGATGTCGTGACGTTCACCATCGACCCGAAAGATGCCAAAGACTTTGACGATGCGTTGTCCATCCGCACCCTGAAACCCGGCTTATGGGAAGTGGGTGTGCATATTGCGGACGTATCACACTATGTAAAAGAAGGAAGCATCATCGACAAGGAAGCAGCCAAACGTGCCACCTCTGTCTATCTGGTAGACCGTACCATCCCGATGCTGCCGGAACGTTTGTGCAACTTTATCTGTTCCCTGCGTCCTGATGAAGAAAAGCTGGCTTACTCTGTCATTTTCGAAATGAATGAAAAGGCGGAAGTGAAGAACTACCGCATCCGTCATACGGTAATCAAATCCAACCGTCGGTTCACGTATGAAGAAGCACAACAAATCATCGAAACAGGAGAAGGTGACTACAAGGAAGAAGTACTTCAACTGAATCGTCTGGCACAGATTCTGCGAGAGAAACGAATGGCTGCCGGCTCTATCAACTTTGACCGCTGCGAAGTAAAATTTGAAATTGACGAGACGGGTAAACCGCTCAGCGTATACTTCAAGGTGTCTAAAGAAGCCAACAAGCTGATTGAAGAATTCATGCTGTTAGCCAACAAGACGGTGGCAGAATACGTAGGAAAAGTTCCTAAGAATAAAAAGCCGAAAGTACTTCCTTATCGTATCCACGACCTGCCCGACCCCGACAAGCTGGACAACCTGAATCAGTTTATCGCCCGCTTCGGTTACAAAATCCGCACGGGAGGTAGCAAAGCAGAAGTATCCAAGTCCATCAATCACTTGTTAGGTGAAATTGAAGGTAAGAAAGAACAGAACCTGATAGAAACAGTGTCTTTACGCGCCATGCAGAAAGCACGCTATTCGATTTATAACATCGGACACTACGGACTGGCGTTCGATTACTACACGCACTTCACCTCTCCTATCCGCCGTTATCCGGACTTGATGGTACACCGCCTGCTTACCCGTTACCTGGCAGGAGGACGAAGCGCACAAGCCGACAAGTACGAAACTCTCTGCGAACACAGTTCGGCAATGGAGCAGACTGCAGCCAGTGCAGAACGCGCATCCGTGAAATACAAACAGGTGGAATTTATGGGTGAACGTATCGGAGAAGTGTACGATGGTGTAATTTCCGGTGTCACAGAATGGGGACTCTACGTGGAAATCAACGAAAACAAGTGCGAGGGCATGATTGCCATGCGCGACTTGGGCAACGATTTCTATGAGTTCGACGAAAAGAACTACTGCCTCATCGGACGTCGTCACCACCAGAAATTCAGTCTCGGCGACCCGATTAAGATTAAGGTAGCCCGTGCTAACCTGGCTAAGAAACAACTGGATTTCGTATTGGCTGAAGCTTGACGAACCGCGTTTAAATAAATAATTTCCCCGCTTCTTTTTAGAAAACAAAAACGTTCTAAAAGGAAGCGGGGATTTTTATTATTTCACCCTGCGGTTCAACTGGTTATTCGCTTTCTCCGGACGGGACTTTCCCACCCGTTTTCCACTTGTCTTTTTCTTATTGCTCTGTTTTGCCTTGAAAGCAAACGGATTTTTCTTGTTTACTACCATACCATTCTGATTTTTCTACAAAAATAAGATTTTCTTCAGATGTGATTTATTATACTTCTCGAATTAATTTATCCAATTCTCCATAAAACAGAAAATATTTCCGGCAAACAATAGAATATTTTCAGCAAAGTATCAAATTGAAATAATATGTTTTAAAACACTTTCAATATGCTTTATCAAAAGCATAAAGATATTTCACTTAGAAGCCTACAAGGATAAAATAAAATCTTTCTGACACACAAAACAAAGGAAAATAATCAAATTGCATACCTTCGCAGCACAATACAGAACAAAACGATATATATCACAACAAAAACGTAGAATTATGGCTAAACAAAAACTACTTAGGGTGCTGGGGCTCAAGGAGTCTATCAGTATGACAATCGGAACTGTAGTGGGAGTAGGATTATTTACTTGCGGATCCTCCCAAATAGGCCTTGTAGGTTCATGGATTATCGGATTCACTTTCCTGGCCTTATTAATTTCCATCTGGCCATGCCTGATTTATGGTGAAATGTCGGCTGCTTTACCACAGGCTGGAGGTACATACAATTTCGCCAAAAGAGGACTCAACAGGATCTGGGCAAATATGGCCGGATGGCACTACATCGTATCAGTAGTCGCCATCGGAGCCGGAGAAACATTGGCCTTTGCCAATTACTTTTCCATCCTGATGGAAGCACTGGGAATTTCAATGGCAGGCATCGACCCTCGAATTATTGCCTGTATTCTTGTAGCCATTTTCCTGGTACTAAACTATTTTGGTATCAAGCAATCGGGAAAGGCACAGAATCTTTTCATCTTTTTCTTTTGGGCCTGCTCCATCTGCTGGTTCATTTACATGATTCCTCATATCCATCTGGAATATTTCGGCGGATTTGGTATGGACAAATTGCCTCCCTTTGAAGAATTAATGTATATCTTCGGCCTGGTATGGTGGTGTTACACCGGATTCGAAACTTGTGTATCGGTAGGAGGAGAAACCAAATATCCACAATACACACTACCACGTGCCTTAAAGTTATCTGTCTTCCTGGTATTTGCAGTCAACGCATTATTCCAATGGTTCTTAGTGGGTCTTGTATCACACGACTTCTACGGATTGCTTGCTACAGCTGCCGCACCTTATGCAGAAGGCCTTAAAGCAGCCGGACTAATTGGAGGTCCTATCATTCTACTCTGTGTAGCCATTGCATTTGGAGGAGACTTGTCCACCATCAACCCGGGAATCGCAGCACCGGCACGCTACATTTATTCCATGGCAGAAGACCATTCTCTTCCTTCTATTTTTGGTAAGGTACACCCCAAATACAAGACACCCCACATCGCGATTCTGTTAGTAGGAGTCATCAATTTCATCCTGATAGCTACAGGATCAATCAACTACATTGCCTCGGTATCACTCATTTCTTTAGCCGTATGCTATATGATTGGCTGTCTGGCTTACATGGGACTGAAAAGAAGATGCCCTGAAATGAAGCGTCCTTATAAAGCTCCTTATGGAATCTTAGGATGTTACATCACTATTTTCACTTACCTCTTCATGTTATTCTTCGCAGATAAGATAGCCCTGTACACAGCCGGCATTCTTTCTGTACTTTGCATCATCTTCTGGTACTTCTATACACAACACAAAAAAAACAAAATACCTGCCTTGGAAGATGAAATCGGCGACATAGAAGAGCCCACAGCTGCCGAAAAGAGAAAAATGGACAAAGAATATAGCATCTGGAAGTGGAGTACCATCGTTATTACCGTCATTTCACTGGCCATCTACCTGATTCCAATGATTATACACTAGTCTTACATAAAATATTTCCATTATGTACAAAATCAGTATAGGCAACCAAACATATACGTTTGCCAGCCTAAAAGAACTGATGGCCAAAGCGAGTCCTCAGCGATCTGGGGATGAGCTTGCCGGTATCGCTGCCCACAGCATGGAGGAGCGTGTAGCTGCCCAGATGTGCTTGTCAGAGGTTCCACTCACACGATTTTTAGAGGAACCACTTATCCCATACGAACAGGACGAGGTGACACGGCTTATCATTGACACACACGACAAACAGGCGTTCAGCCTCATCAGCCACTTGACCGTGGGAGATTTCCGCAATTGGATACTCAATGACCACACCACCAGCGAAAATTTAAAGACAATCGCTTATGCTGTCACCCCTGAGATAGCCGCTGCCGTCAGTAAAGTCATGCGCAACCAGGACTTAATTCTTGCAGCACACAAATGTCAGGTCATCACGAAGTTCAGAGACACCATAGGGCTTCCCGAGCATTTATCTGTCCGCCTGCAGCCCAACCATCCTACCGATGACCTCAAAGGCATAGCAGCCAGCATTATCGATGGTCTGATGTATGGATGCGGAGATGCGGTTATCGGAATCAATCCGGCCAGTGATTCACTGCCCGGACTTATTCAGTTAAACTGTATGCTCGATGAGATTATCCAGCAATATGAAATTCCCACACAAAGCTGCATTCTTACCCATATCACTACCTGCATGCAGATGATTGAAAAAGGTGCACCGGTAGACTTGCTTTTCCAGAGTATAGCCGGAACAGAAGCCGCCAATGCCGGATTTGGAATCAATCTAAAGATGCTGGACGAGGGATACGAGGCTGTGAAATCCCTGCAAAGAGGAAGCATTGGGAGCAATTGTATGTATTTCGAGACCGGACAGGGCTCTGCACTTTCATCGGATGCCAATTTTGGAGTAGACGAACAGACGTGTGAGGCCCGGTGTTACGCCGTAGCCCGCAGATACCACCCGTTGCTGGTTAACACAGTAGTGGGATTCATCGGACCCGAATATCTGTACAACGGCAAGCAGATTATCCGAGCCGGACTGGAAGACCATTTCTGCGGCAAACTGATGGGAGTGCCCATGGGATGTGACATCTGCTATACCAATCACGCCGAAGCAGATCAAGACGACATGGATACCCTGCTGACTTTACTGACAGCTGCCGGTGTCAATTACATCATGGGAATACCAGGTGCCGACGACATCATGCTGAATTACCAGAGCACATCGTATCATGACGCATTGTATGCCCGGACACTTTTCCATAAAAAACCAGCTCCGGAATTTGAGGCATGGCTACAAAAAATGGACTTGACAGACGAAAACGGACACATGCTCCCTGTCCAAAAGACACACCAGTTATTAAGTATCGAAAACATGGAGGTAACCTATGGATAAATATCTACTACAAACCACTGGAGAATATGTGAAAGAATCAGCCTCATGGGCATGGCTGAAATATTTCACCGATGCCCGGATTGCCTTGGGAAGAACAGGATGCAGCCTGCTCACCAAGGATTATCTGGATTTCAGTATGGCGCATGCAAAAGCCAAAGATGCCATCCAAACCCCTTTCGACCGAGAAGGTCTCAGCCTTCGCCTACAGGAACTCGGACTGGAAAGCTTGTGCGTAGAAAGTGCGGCTCATGACAGGACTACCTTTTTAGCAAGGCCTGACTTAGGAAGACATTTAGACGAAGCCAGCCAAGCCAGACTGACAGAAATGAACTATCCTGGTACAGACATATTGATTGTAATTGGCGACGGACTTTCTTCCAAGGCCGTACACAAACAAGCGATCCCTCTTATCCGTCAGTTCCTGCCCTACCTCAAAGAACTCAAATTACACATCGGACCAATCGTGCTGGCCAGCCAGTGCCGAGTGGCTTTAGGAGATGATATAGCCGAACGGATGCATTGCAAACTGGTAGTAATGATGATTGGAGAACGACCAGGACTTTCTTCCCCTGACAGTCTGGGAGTATACATCACTTATCAGCCTTATTGGGGCAGGCTTGAAAGTGAAAGGAATTGTATCTCCAACATCCGTCCAGAGGGACTATCCTACGAACGGGCTGCCTTCAAGCTGGCCTGGTTGATTGATGCAGCCTTTTACCAGCAGGTCACCGGCACACAACTGAAAGACTTAAGCGAAGATCCTGCCCAGCACCAACGTATCAGTCCAATCAATCATGCAGATTTTATTTGATGACAGGCAAAAGATTCACAAAATATCGCTATTTTTGCCAATTATCAAAAAGGAATGCTTATGAGCCCAGTTGATTACACACATATACTGACAAAGGCTGTTGACGAACTTTCCGACAGCCAATCTTACCGTGGACTGTTCCATCAGCACAGAGAAGGTGAACCGCTTCCTTCCGGAAAATCACTGGAACGTATCGTAGAACTATCACGTGCCATCTTATTCCCCGGCTACTTCGGTAATTCTACCATCAACAGCCAAACCATTAATTACCACATTGGTGTCAATATTGAAGAGCTGTTTTCTCTGCTCATCGAACAGATACAGGCCGGATTGTGCTTCGGGGTGGAAAATTCAGGCCAGTGCGACTGTCAGTCACCTTGCCGTGCCACGGCTACTCAATTAGCAGCAGAATTTATCAGCCGTCTGCCGGAAATCCGACGGATTTTGGCTACCGATGTAGAAGCTGCATATTATGGTGACCCGGCTGCCACCTGCTTTGGTGAAATCATCTGCTGTTACCCCGTCATCCGTGCAGTGACCAACTACCGAATTGCCCACGAGCTTCACCGGCTCAACGTACCTCTTATTCCGCGTATCATCACGGAAATGGCTCACTCCGAAACCGGAATCGACATCCATCCGGGTGCGCAAATCGGACATCATTTTACCATTGACCACGGTACGGGTGTCGTAATCGGTGCGACCTGTATCATCGGCAATCACGTGAAACTATACCAAGGTGTTACATTGGGTGCCAAGAGTTTCCCTTGCGACGAACAGGGAAACCCCATCAAGGGTATTCCACGCCACCCGATACTGGAAGACAATGTAATTGTCTACTCCAATGCCACCATTCTGGGGCGCATCACCATCGGTGAAGGAGCTACCATTGGAGGTAACATCTGGGTGACGGAAAGTGTACCTGCCGGTGCCCGCATCGTACAGCGAAAAAGCAAGGAAAATTAAGGAGAAAATACCTGCCCAAAAACGCACTTACGTTTACTCCAAAACGCAAGGACGTTTTGTAGTGTACTAAATAAGTTGACACAATTTATTTAGTAACA
>ULTW01045114.1_pt1 | contig 49576 bp, 65 predicted proteins | sample 1957961 | NCBI WGS metagenome assembly ULTW01 (sample SAMEA4835744, study PRJEB28245) | human gut metagenome | biome: gut microbiome; material: fecal sample | place: Denmark | collected 2008 | reverse complement strand
ACCTTATAAGTTGAACCAATTAAAATTATAAAGATTATGAAGAATTTAGTTTACGCTCGCTTCGAGAGAATGACAGTTAATGAAGTTTCAGAGCTTATGAGAATAGCATCTGGCAAGATGGCAATCAATGTAGTTTCAGTTGCACCTACATTGTTCCGAGTTTCAGCATATGGTATATTTGACGGAGACGCAGAGGACTGGGGCTTCGAGAGTGCAGACTGCGGAATGTTCCAGGGAGAAGAGGTGTTCGAGGCAACCAAGAAGTTGTACGAGACCACCATCGCTTAATATAGGAGGAGGAACTGCTATGAGTGGTCTTTTTGAAACAAAGCTTCTCAAATACAAGAAGCACATTATCCAGGTTTTTGAGGATATGTTCGGTCAGAGATACGTCTATATCGACGGCCAGACACAGACTTATTCTATTAACAACGCAAAGAGAATGATTAGCCTATGTTGTCAACAGTAATATTCACGGATGGCGCCCAGAAGAATGTGGAGCCATCCAACGGAACGGATTTCTCATTGGAGGAGTTGAGGGGATTTGTAGGTGGCCACATCGAGTTGGTCCGACTCAGTAAGTCGCAGGTGATGGTTGTTAATGAGGAAGGCAAGGTTTACGACCTTCCTCAGAACGAGAACGCCACGATGCTTGTGAACATAGCAGGCATCAGAGACGTAATAGTAGGTAATGTATTAGTTTGTGACATCAATAAAATCAAGTAATATGGATAAGAACGATTTAATGGAGTTCCTTGTAGTAGAGGCAGAGTGTAATGAGAGTAAAGTAGCCGAAATGACTAACACGGAGTTGCTGGATAATTGGCTAATGTACAACGGAATTTTCGGTTATACAGAGGACATCAAGGATGTTATTGAAGCTGCTTTTGATGTAGATTTGGAGGACTAGCCATGTACAAAGAGAATATAGGAACAGACAGATATGGGCGCACAATGCGCCTATATCACTCCTGTAACACGGTCTATTGCGACCACGTCAAGAACGATAAGGTTGTCAGGACAAATCAGATTAAGGTAGATAACGACATCATCTTAATGTTCAGTGCTTCGCATACGAGCGGAGCCTACATTTACGATGAGATTCATAGAAGATACGGGAAATGGCTATGAAAAAGATTATCACCATTGAAGTAGAAAGCTCTAGTGTAGAGTGCTACAGTAGCTTCTATACGGACCTGGAGTCTTTCGTCACGCACAGAGTGAATGGTACTCCATTGAGAATTAAAATAACCTCAGATATTAAGTAGCGTATGAAACCAATGTTAGCAACAAGATATTATCCGTCACAGACGAAGTTTCCTTGCTTCACCCAGCCTAAGTATGACGGAGTTCGCTGCATCCTTCATGAAGGAGATGGTGGCGAGATTCACCTCACATCGAGAGGCGGTAAGGAATACGATGTTCCTCAGATTAAGGCTTGGGGAGAGAAACACCGCGGTATGCTTCCTTTGGATGGGGAGATATACAACCACCAGGAATTGACCTTCCAGCAGATATGCTCTGCCGTCAAGTGCCGTTCTGCTATGACTGACAAGCTACGTATGGTTATCTACGATGCACAGATTCCGGGAAGCTTTTCTGCCAGATGGAAAGTTCTGCAGGAGAAGTTTTCTTCCATTGATCCAAACGGACCGGTGTACCTTACGCAGACTTTCGTTGCTCATTCAGAGAAGGACATCAAGCGATGGCACAAGATATTCGTTTCCACCGGTTACGAGGGTGCCATTATCAGAAATGCAGATGGAACCTATACCGAGGGCAGAAGCAATGACCTTATGAAGCTGAAATCGTTCGATACGACGGAGTTCAAGGTGGTCGATGTTTTGGAAGCGGAGGGCAATGATGCAGGTACCGCGATATTCAAACTGAAGTGTGGAGAGTACGAGTTCTGTGCCCGCCCGGTAGGCTCAAGGTCACTCAGAGCTCAATACTTAGCCGACAAGGAAGAGTTGATAGGTATGGCGGCGACTGTTCAGCATCAAGGGTATTCTGACGCTGGAGTGCCGAGATTCCCGGTATTGTTGAACATTAGGGATTACGAGTAATGGCAGCATTAAATATTAACGAGTATTACGGCTGCTTCTCTTGCGAGGCTGCTGACGAGCACGGAAATGGTTGCAGGCACGGTCTGCTGTTCCCGGTACTGCTTGCGATGGGAAACAAGAGAAGCTGCCCAAACTATAAATTCGAGGAGAAATAATTATGGAAGTAAAGGTTAAGATTAAGAGAAATTATGATCCAAAGTCAACTCTTGCGGTTCTCATTAACTATAAGAGAGGGCTGCAGAGATTGGTAAAATTCATATACCCGGATGATTGGGATATTGACAAGCTCGATTTGTACATCAATTCACACAGCGAGTTCAATGTAAGAAATGTGCGCTTTTCAGAGGACATTAGCATGATGCGTATGAAAGACAATCTGGAGGAAATCAAGAAGCGGGATATCGCGTCATTAGCTTGACACAGACGTATGGGTACATCTTAAGAAAGGACGGTAAGTTCCTGTCGTATAGCCTTGCTAGATACTCCTATGAGGGAGGCATCAATTTTACATATAATTACAAGCCGTCAAGAAGCCAGGGAATGGGTTCCGTCCAGGGAGACCATGAGTTCGGATATCACGAGTTCTCCAATGAAATGATTGATAAGATGATGGACCACCCGAAGCTTTACGGTAAGGTCGAGCACTACAAAGACTTCAATGAGTACCGCCAGCTGAATGCAGGGCGAGAAAAGGAACTCAAAAAAATAATCTGATTTTTTTTGGTTCAACACAATAAAGTACCATATGATGCGTTATTAATCTGACAGACGGATTATTAACTAAAGCTTAGCTACCGGCATGACGGGCGCATCATATGGGAAATAGAAAATTTGTTCCACAGGTAGGAAACCATCTTGGAACTATCTCGAACATTTTAGCTGTTGTTTCATTTATAGCCATAATAGGTTCAATTATAACTTGGATAAACGCCTTGAATACTTCTGGCGGTTATGGATATGAAAGTTCAAGTATTAGTGGCGTACAGGCATTTGGCTACGTTATTGACTCATTGCTTTGTCTGGTAGGTTCTTTTGTACTCAGAGGATTCTCGTTTATCGTGAAAGCAGCTGTACGCTATCTTGATGAGAAAGGTGAGTTTGATGAAAAGTAGAATGTAATTGCTATGTCATCAAAGCTTATAGTAGATCAAAAGAACGTAAAGTATCTTTTTCAAGATAAAAAAGCTACGTTCTTGATTCCTGATTATCAGCGTCCGTATGCTTGGGGAGAAGACGAATGTAAGGTCTTATGGGAAGACTTATTTTCCTTTTCATTCCCGAATAACAACTGCGACAGCTTCGATTCTTCAGAGAGTTACTTTCTCGGTCCTATAGTAACATTCCGTAATGACGAAGGGAAACTTGAAATCATTGACGGTCAGCAGCGTCTTACGACCTTGCTTCTCTTACTGCGAGCTTTCTACAATCGCCTGGAGCACATGAAAGACAATCGTTCAATCAAGATGCGAGAGGACATAGAAAAGTGCATTTGGAGAGCAAATGAGTTCGGAGAGTATGATCCAAACGACTTGAAGATAAATTCGGAGGTTGCAACTGATAACGACAAGGAAGAGTTTATGGATATACTCCGGAAAGGAACATCAGAAGGGAAAAGCCGGTATGCTGCCAACTTCAGATACTTTCAAGACAAGATAGGAAAATTCATTGAAGAATATCCTTCTTTCTTTGCATTATATCCAGCTCGCATACTCAATAACTGTGTGCTACTTCCAATAGAGGCAGAATCGCAAGATACTGCTCTTAGGATATTCTCGACGCTTAATGATAGAGGTAAGCCATTGTCTGACTCAGACATCTTCAAGGCACAGCTCTATAAGTTCTACTCATCCATCGGAAAGAAGGAAGAGTTTATCACTACATGGAAAGAGCTTGACGAACTCGTTACAAAAATATTCCACCCATATCGTGGAACACCTTTGGATGAGTTGTTTACACGCTATATGTACTACGAGAGGGCATTGCTGACTAATCGTAGTTCTATGACAGAAGGACTTCGTAAGTTCTATGAGAAAGATGGATATGTTCTACTTCGACGAGAACAGACTTTAGAGAATCTAGTCTTGCTTGCGGACTTCTGGAAAGATGTATATTCTCAGAACGAAGACCGTTTTTCCGTGGATGTACTAAAGCGCTTGTTTGTATTGAATTATGCGCCTAACAGCTTATGGACTTATATTGTATCGGTATATTTCATGCACTATAAGAATGCTGAGAATATGCTAGACAACGAGAAGTTCTATCTGTTCTTGAATCGTTTGATAGGCTTTATCTGGGCATACGCTATCAGCAACCCAGGAATAACAGCCTTGCGAGCACCGGTCTTTAACGAAATGGTGAATATCATAGAGAACAAAGAGATAGCTTTCGAGAACTATCTATTCCAAGAGGAATTGTTCCGTTCGCAATTCACCAACTTCAGTTTTTCAAACACTCGTGCGATTACGAAGTCGATGATTGTGTGGTGGGCATTCTCTTTCGATAGCCAGGAATTGCTTCCTCTTGACGCAACATATGATATTGAACACATCTTCCCAAGGAACAGACAAGTCAAGGAAGGTGGATTGTCGAGTGACGAGGTTCTTGAAATGTTGGGAAACAAATCGGTATTGGAGCGAAGAGTTAATATTCGGGCATCCGATTACAGATTTGCTGACAAGATTAAGTATTATAATGGTGAGTTCAAATCCACAGGCGAGAGGATTGGAACTAAGATACACGAATTACGAATGCTGTCACAGACGTTGACAGATTTTACAGAAACGGATATTAGAGAGCGCACGTCAAGAATGCTTGATAAGTTTATCGCTTACCTCAAATCTAACTCTCTGATTTCCAACAAATTAAATTCGTAATTTAGGTTAAAAGATTTGGTAATTTGCCGATTTTTTCGTACCTTTGCATATAGATAAAAGGTCGTAAAATTGACTAAGAGCCGAACACATACAGGGCAACTGCAACGTTACGACCTGCCGAGGAGATAAAACCGGGACGCTGGTTCTCTTAGGCGATTTTCGAGGGCGTGACAAGCGGCTGCCCTTCTTTATTAAATGAGCTTGATGGTTGCTTAATACGAAAATCTTATGGCAACAAATGCAGACATGAGCTTGAAAGAGTTCGCAAAGGAAATGCTGGTCGAAGTTAAAAAGGACCAGGAGTGGTTAACAAGACAGAAGGAAATCATGGGTGATCTCCAGGAGAGAATCGATGAGTGCTTCAAGAGAGTGCAGAAGTGCGACATGACAAAGGGTGTCTATTCCACTACGCAGATGGCGAAGGAGTTGGGCATGAGCAGCGCACAGAAGCTGTACGAAGAGCTGAAGGAGGTTGGCCTTGCGTTCAACCGTGGCTATGAGTGGATGCTGACAAGTCCCTACTCCACCTATCAGCTAACTGAGGTGACTACACACGTCATCAAGGGCAAGTACACAAGAAGACCTCTTTGGACGGAGCGAGGCAGACGCTGGCTTCTCGCATTGAAGGAGAAGAACATCATCTGCAACCTCCCGAAGCCGAGAGTGCCGAAGGCTGTTGAGAAGTGTATTGCTTCTCAATCTGGCGAGAAGAAGAAAGAGGTCAAGGTCGAGCCGCCAACACCGCTGATGAAGAAAGCCGAGACGCTTAAGGATGAAATCAATTGCCTTTTGAGTCTCATCACAGAGGTCGGAAAGGGAGAGACGATGCTCCTTATGGGAGACATTATGACAATCTCCACCACCATCAGTGAGCACGTGAGCACATTGGCTTTCGAGGCTTACAAGACATTAAATGCACCAGCGAGGGCTTGAACCAATTAAAATTCGAAAAAGATTTGGATTTTCCAAAATAAAATATTACCTTTGCAGCGGTAAAGGAGAAAGATATAAAGGATTGGGTGAGCCGTTCACACGTCGGCCTTCGGGCGCAGACTTCGGAAGGACCCCAATCCTCTTTTATTTCAGTAACCTCATCGTGTATAAGATTTCGCCATCGGTGAGTTTTGTCTTAAACTCGATTTTCTTTCCATTATATTCAGCTTGATAGACATTGAAGAAGCAATCGTGGTGTTTGCCTTGCTCTTTTCTAACGAACTTTCCGTTAGGAAGCCAATCCTTTATATTCAAGGCAACTTGTATCGTATCGGGCAGATGAGAGTTATTGATGTTCTTAGAATATGTCTCCGTAAGGAACTTCTTATTCATGATTATTTCTTTCTCACCCAAGAACAAATAAAGCCTCTTTGCCGTCTCTTTCTCGTTTATCTGAACTTCTTTCAGATTCTCTGTTGCCCATTCGTTGATTGACTTTGTGAGTTGAGCTTTGTCTCATTCGATACTGATGGAATGCGAACAGTCTTCTTTTTCTGTGTTTTCTCAACCTTGGCATATTGAGTGATATAGGATGATTGCTTTACCTTGTCTTTATTGTCATTCACCCAATTTGTGAAGTTCTTAGGCATAGCATTGCTTGGCTGTTTACCGCTCCAATACTCCTTTTCGCTCATAATTACCGGGATGGCATAGCACATACAATTCACGTGCCAACCGACCCAAGGGAAATAGCTCGGGTAGATGCCAGCAAGCAAATCACACATATCGTGCTTATGGCTAGGATTGTTGGTTGTCTTTATCTCCTTGCCTTTAATATAGTCCATCCTAGCCCATCTTTCCTGCTCGGCAGAACGGTAGGCCATGTTTATCTCGTTACGTGCCAGGCGCACGCTTCTGTACTCGCAGTTCTGAATGGTTATGGCTTTGCCGTATTTCTTCTTATAGTCTTTGGCAAGTGATGGATAATCATTAAGGTACTTACTGACCTTCTTACTGAGTTTAACAGCACTCATACCCTTCTCTATGCCGACAGACAGAGATTTCTCCAGAGCTTCCTTTACATCAGCTCTCTGGTTCCATATTCTTTCTGAAAGACCGAGACCTTTAATCTTTCTCTCTATGAAAGCCTTCTTTGCCGCGTTGTTGTGCTCAAAGTAAGCTTTCTGCTTTGCATCCGCTATCTTCCTAGTAAAGGTACCGATTACCCTTTTGGCAAGTAGGTCCTGCAGCGTGTTACTGTTCTTCCATTCGTCCGATATGCCATTATAGACCAATGCCTGCATATTGTTTGAATAGTAATCCAACAAGGCGTTCACCTTCTTTTCTGTTTTAGGGTAATCATCAAAAGAGAACTCGCCATCCCCATCGAAGTCGGTGGAGGTGGCGATTTTAGCGGACTCCTTGGCAAGAGTCTCATAGATGGAAATGATTTTCCGGGTATAAGCGTTCAGTCTCTTGCCAAGTTCTTTATATGCCTTTTTCTGATTAGGCAGTTTTGGCTTTTTCATACAAGTTCATTTTAAAATGTTTGCAGCAATCCCAGTTGAGAAGAACGCTCCATTCTTGATATGGGCATTTGGCTAGGATAGGCTGACCTTTAAGGCTCATACTATGGAAGTCAGTAGCATGAGCACATTCACGGCAGAAATGCTGCTCTTTTATCTTCCTTCTTCTTTCTCATGGCTTACTCCTCCGAGAATAAGTTAGGCATTGAAGCAGCTGTTCTGGTTGCCTCGGCTTCGTCCTCTTCGAGAATCTCTTGGTAAGTAGCGTCTGGGTCGTCGGAAATGCCAGCACGTTTGATTGACTCTTTCTGGCTGATGATTGGCTTGTTTCCGTTGCCCTTCATCCACTTTTCAATTTGAGTCATCTCGTCCTCTTGTATGAATGGAGTAATGATGTGCTCTACCGTAATCTCATCCATTCTAGCCTCCCATTTCGTATTCATCTTGGCAAGGAAAGCCTTTATGACGTTAGTCTCTCTCTCGAAGCCTTCAATCCAGGCACCCGTCTCCTCTCCTATCTTAAGATGGGCATCCATGAGGAGTGTCTTTCTTGAATCATAGCCGATATTGCCAAGACTCTTCAAATTCTCGAAACTGATGTCCGGCATTTGAGATTGCATGAAGAAAAGCTTGACGAGAGTGTCAACGTGATACTTAAGAGCCTCGATAGCCTGCTGCCAAGACACGTAGCTAACATCGCCGTCTTCGCTGACTCTATACACCCTTTTGCTCTCTCCCTTTCGCTCCATTCCAACGATGGCACCGGCAATCTTCAAGACAGGAGCGGAATTGTATGCCACAACATCGCTGTTTCGGGAAATGGTGTACTCGATATTCTCACGGATAGGTTTCAATCCTTCCCAGCATGGCTTGTGACGGTACCAGAACACGGCTGGAATCTTGTCGATAGAAATTTCATTTTCATCCACCAAATTCCATCCGGACTCTTCATCGTCTGAAGACAGGTCCCACTTGTAATGATGGTCTGCCGTATAGGTCTCGAAGAAGGTGTGCTCTGTGTCAGTAACCTTACGCTTATACTCGAATGACAGAGCAAGCAAGTCGTCATACTCGTCAAAGTAAGGATAGATGTCAACTCCGTCCATTGGAGAGAATGTCTTGCATTTCAGTTTGTACTGACTGTCGAAGCCGTAGAGCTTGTTAGACTTCTTCTGCGTGTACCAAAGCGTGAACATCTGACAAGAGGCGTAATAGCACTTTGCTCTGTGCATGTTTACGGCATCAATGTGTGCGCAGGTGTAGATTTTCTCGATGGCACGTACAATCGCCTTCAGCTCTTCGTCAGTCTGATCATACGTATATACACGCTTGACCGGTATAGCCATTGTAAATTCTGAGATTCTTCTTGTAAGAAGCTTCTCCAATCCGATAGGCAATCTAGCTGCCTTTTCTACCACTCCGTCATCAAGCGTTCTGTCCTGTCTGCCAACGTGGTCCTCTACGATTTCATGGAGCATAGGCTCATACTCAGATAGCAGGGTACTCCAAAGTGGAATATCCAACACGCGTTGCTTCAGCTCTCCTATGATGCTGCCAACGTCATTTCTTTTAAAAAGTTCATTAAAGTCTATCATAATCTTCTAACTTTTGATTTGGCAAATTTACAGATATATTCGCATATATTTAATGATTTTAGTATTTTTAACTAAAAATGTCGTTGGTAAATTTGCATATATCAGAAAATTTTCGTACCTTTGCATATAGATAAGAGGTAGCACTTTTGGTTATCCAGAGCCTACCTTATAAGTTGAACCAATTAAAATTATAAAGATTATGAACAATTCAGTTGAAACAAAGAAGGCAGAGGTTAGAAAGAACATCGAGTATATGTTTGATTCAGCCACAAAGAAGGTTAAGAACATCATTTCAGTTTGCCCTGATTGGGAAGTAGAAGGTATAGACTTAGGCTATAAGTCACTTACCGTTCACTTGAACTTGAAAGGAGTCGAAAGAGACAGAGACTTGGTGATTCGTTACCAGGCTAAAGTTGGTAATATCCAGGAAGAGTCTTTTAACACCAATGTGGCATGCTGCGGAAGCTTTGACCTTCTGGATGCAAACGACAACCTTAAGTACTACACAGCGGTTGGCGACATCCTCAACCATAAAGGTATGCTTTCACGTTTGAAAGACTCTATGGCTTTCCACACCAATTTAATTATTGCGTTGCGTAAAGAATATGATAAATTAGACCAGGAGGATTAGTTATGACAAAGCAAGAAGAAATCGATATTCTACAGTCCTTGAAGGGTGATACCTATTTCGCTCAGTTCTTCGGTAGCAAGGACATTGACCAGATGTGTCAGAACATCAATAACGACTTCGCCATTGAGGGCGGATGCGGATTTAATCAGAAAGCAGAAGCTTTAGAGCGAATTAACGCAGACCTTAAAAAGGAGATTCAACAGAAAATCTATGATTTAGGAATGGAACTTATCAAGGACTTAGATAAGGGATTTGATGAGGATGCCATCTATCAGTTGGTTAAAGGCGAGGTCGGAGTAGATGCCATCATCAAGTTTAAGCGTAAGAACGATTTGGAGCTTACGGATAAGGAGATAGATTATTTGGTATCTAAACTTCCATGATTATGAAGCATATATGTAGTAATTGCATAGCTTCCGAGATATGCTATAGTGAAGGCAAGAAGCCTAATGACACTTGCCTTCACTGGGAATGGAGATATTCCGGTTTATGGTTTAACAAATAAAAGCAAGACAATGGGAAAAGAGAAAGTTACAGCAAACGATTTGAAGGTTGTCCTCTCTCAGAAAGGAATAACATCAGATGTGAAGCAGGAAAGATTTATTCAACGCCTGCAGGTTAACGGATGCTTGATAGCAATGGTGTCTGATGTATTGGACCAACTCATAAGGGATGAGCAATCTATGCTCAAATTACTTGATGTTCAATACAAGAGCGAGCAGAAGATGCACTACAATCAAATGCAGGATGCAGCCAAGAAGTACTATTTCCACTTGAAGCCCTTCACTAAGAGTTTCTTCGGTGACGAGAACATTTGCGCTAACCTGGAGGATAACGCAAATGACATCTACGACATCATCAAGCTTCTTGCGGACCACACTAACGACCACAAGGATATGGAAGTTATTAAGAGAAACCTCAGAAAGAGAAAGTTGAACCATCATATTTTCGATTAAGATTATGTCAGTATATAAAGCAAACGTAGATTTATCAGACTTATTTCACGATATGTCTTACAATTATCAGAAAAGCTTCCTTGTTGAAGAGTTCTGTTCTTTACCTATAGAAGAACAGGTAAAAGTTGTTGGCGAAATGCTGAAGAACCTTAATGGCGATCAGACAGCCAAAGTTATAGAAGACGCTTTCGATAACTTGCATGAGCAAGCCCAGGAGCACGTAATCAACTATGTGAAAGGGTAAGGTTATGATGTTTGGTAAAATGATAACTCGCAGATGTCTGCTTACTTTGGATGGGGGCAAAGATTCAAGCCGTCCTTAAAATGCCGAAGCCGACAAAGCCCATCTTTCCAAAGGAAATGGAGCGTCAGTTCATTAAGAATTTCAATGAATCGCAACCAAATGCGGTTCACAAGGTTATTAAGTGTCACATAATGAGAAATTAAAGTTATGTCATACTTTGATGATTTGGAAGATATGGTCTTTTATAAACCAAGACGTTATTATACTCCGAAAGAAGTATTAAGCAAGGCAGAACGTAAGCTTGTAAAGCCACTCTTGAAGAAGATTGATACAGAGATTAGCAACGCTAGAAAGAAAGGCAGCAAAGAGCTGACAATTAATGTCGGAGATATAGAAGACCCTATCAAAGAGTTGTTGATAAAGCATTATCGTTCTGAGCACTACAAAGTAGCGACTTGGATGACAAAAGATAATATGACTGAAATATATTTGAAACGAAAATATTAAGTTATGGAAGAAAAGATAAATGTAGCGGAAATCCTAAAGGATAAACCGAAGGGTACTAAGTTGTATTCTGATATATGTTGTGGAGAATGTGTCCTAAACGAGGTCTCTGAAAATGCGATTTATGTTGATATGTATAATAAAGAGCGTTTTTGGTATTTTTCTGTATATGGCACGATTTATGCATTCCCGAATGGAGGAGTGTTGTTATATCCTTCAAAGGAAATGCGTGACTGGAGTAAGTTCTCCTGGAAGAAGGGAGACGTGTTGGTTAATAAAGATGAGAGTGTACATATTATCTTTGAGAAGTTTGAGGATGATGCCTACAAAAATTTCCATGGTCAGTATTATCTATGGGAAGAAGGGGGTAGTATGGTGAGCTTTGAAGAGGATGAAAACTACATGCAAACATCTGATTTCAACAAAGCAAATAAAGAAGACGCCCAGGAATATATCCACAAAATAGAGAAAATACTAGGTGGCAAGTTGAACCGTGAAACTCTGGAGATAGAGAAGACTCAGCCAGAGTTCAAGGATGGAGATATAGTGTTTATGAAAGGAATTAAAAGTGAACTTTTTGCAAATTGTATTTTCATCTTAAAAGGTGAATATAAAGATGGAGACGAAAGAGCCTTTTACTATGCTTTCTATAATGCTGACGATAAATTTACTGAAGCTGAATATGGTAATACAAAAGTTCATTATAGCCTCCGCTCAGCAACAGACTCCGAGAAGCAGCAACTCTTTGATGCTCTCGCAAAGAAAGGCAAGACTTGGGATGCTGAGAAGAAAGCTATTGTGTACTTGAAGCCTAAGTGCGAGTTTAAGCCATTTGATAAGGTACTTTCAAGAAGATGTTCTGAAGATTATTGGGTATTAAACTTCTATTCACATAAGACAGATTATTATCATGTATGTATTGATGGAAGTTCAAACTTGGATTGCATCCCTTACAACGAAGAGACAGCCCATCTACTAGGAACGACTGATGAGTGGAAAGGAGGCAAACAATGAAAGAGCTTAAAGTTGGAGAAAGAGTAGTCTTGGATATCGTTGTAACTGAGACTGTAACTTGTGCGGGTTGCTTCTTTGAAAGTAAGGGTGCTTGTGAAGTTTGGAGAAAATATCCATGCGCAAGTAAACAACGTTCAGACCACAAGAATGTAATCTTTAAAGAAGTAAAGGAGTAGCTATGAGTAGAAATTTAATGAGAATGGCGTTGATGATGGCTGCTACGGCAGCTTACGCACAAGATGATATTTTCGGGTATTCAAGTCCCAGACTTGACGCACCAAGTGGCAATATTCCTTCTGATAAGCAGAAGTGCCAGCCAAAAACGCAGCATGAGTTCAACATCAAGGGTGTTAAGATTATGGCAGCTTCTAAGAAAGATGCTATCAAAAAGTATAATCATCGTAAAAAGTAAGCGTATGGATAAGTTATATATTCCAGGAGATTTGGTAATGACAAACGGAGCACCACTAGGTACAGAATATGATGTCGTTTACCGAGTAACATCATCAGACCCATCAAAGACTTTGAAGTTGGACGATGGAACGGTTATGAAAGGTGTTGTTCGCTTAGAGAATCTTGAAGGTGTTGAATTTGGAGACAAAGGTTATCTCTTCGGAGATTGCTGTGCTTGGGTTAAGGATATTGTTCCTATCCCTATTACTCCAGAGATTCTAGAGAAGAATGGATGGGATAAAGAAGAAAAAGACGGAAGTGTATTTTCTTTATCAGAAGCATTTATGGGAGGTGATGAAGATGATGAAGATAACTATACCTGTTTTCAACTTTATTATCAAAATAAGAAGGATGGTTGGGTTATAGATATGCGTGGAGAGCCATTAAAATTTGAAGTTCATTATGTCCATGAGCTCCAGCACCTTCTCTTCGGTTTTGGTATTAATCACGAAATGGAGGTGTAGGTATGGAAGTAGTAAAAATAACTAAAAAAATCTACAAAGCGATAGGGTGTGAAGAAGGACACTTCTTTGGGACGTTTGCTCATTTTAAAGAGTTGCGTGAGAGGTCTAATTTGTCAGTACAAAAGACTTGCTTTTGCTGTGGGCACAAATTCCAGCCAGAAGATTTTATATCTTTAGCGTGTTTTGACAAAGGCTTGGGAAACAAATTTCTTTGCCAAAAGTGTAAGGATATAGCATTAAAAGATTTAGGTGATAAAAATATTTATTTACATTAGTGTTTAACGCCTTCGGGCATAAATTTTAAAGATATGACTAAAGAAGAATTAGAAGCAAAGGTTGCCAAGCAACGAAGTATCATCAATGATGCTAACCTTGAGATTTGTTCTTGTGTAAATGACTACATCGAAAGTCTTCCATACAAAGTTGGAGACAAAGTTAGCTGCTCCAGATGTGATGTTTGTTGGATTGCAAGCATTGTTCCAATGCGAGGTTATAAAGGTTATACCGGCGAGATTGATGTGAGAATCAACCCTGCTAAGAAAGACGGCACTCGCTCCAATAGAGAGTTTGTTCTATTGAGTATGGAAGTTGATAGTATCAAGAAGATTGATTAACCATCCTGCAAAGGATATAAAAGTAGTAATATGAATAAAAAGTACAGAAAGAAGCCAGTTATCATTGAGGCTATTCAGTGGACTGGAAAGAATTTGTCTGAGATTGACAATTTTATGGGTGGAACCGTTGAAAACAAAGGAACTACCCTTGTAATTCATACTTTAGAGGGAGATATGGAAGCATCCATTGGTGACTATATCATCAAAGGTGTAAATGGAGAGTTCTATCCTTGTAAGCCTGATATTTTCGCTAAGACTTACGAGGAAGTAACTGAGTAACTAACCACCCTCTCCTTGGCAACAGGGAGAGGGGAAAAAGAAGAGAATATGGAACTATGGATAAGAAAGAGAAATCAATCAATAGTCATATTGGTAAGGCTATAGGCTATTCAGATAAGGCTCATGACGAGTTGCAAACCGCTCTAAATATTGCTTTGGAAGGAAAAGGTCTTAGTGATGAGGAAAAGGAACTTCTAAGCGTTGGATTTGCAACAGGACCAGAAGAAGCCGTAGAGCGTGTTGCTGATGGTAGTTGTAATGATGAACATACAGGTGCATGGGATAGCCCAATTAGAGACTGCCGAATATCTGAGGTATATCGCATGACCGGTGAGCAGATACGTGAATATTTTAATTTGTGACAACTATGGATAAGAAGAAAGTTCTGACCCTCACCGTCAGCAAAGAATGGTTTAATAAGATTGTGACTGGCGAGAAGACTGAGGAATATCGGGTGATAAAACCATATTGGGCTTCCCGACTGGTGAACCAACAAGCCGAAAGCGGTGAGGTGCTTTTCGATGAGTTTGGCGGTTATTGTCGCGTGATAGGCAAGCTGGAATATAAACCTTATACTCACGTCCTCTTCATCAATGGCTACCGCAAGGATAGTCCACGAATTGAGAAGGAGATTGAGAGTATCACCATCGGCAAGCCTAAGAATGGAATGTGCCCAGGCAAGTGGTTGGATCATGAGTTTTTCATTATTAAGTTTAAGTGATATGATTGCAATTAAAGTATCTTCCGAGAACATCCAAGAATTATGGAAATGCCCGGACGTTTCAGAGTTAGTTAAAACTGTCAGTGGAGACTGCACAAAGCAGACGTTGATAGTTAGGTTGAGAAATCGAGAGTTCTATGTTCCCGACGGATTCTATCTCGTAAAAGATGAGAATGGTCGTTGGAGTACACTTAGTCCATCGTTGTACGAGCTAATAAAAGACAAGGTACATGGCGAGAAGTGAGGAGGAAATCCGGGAATACCATAGAAGGTACTACCAGGAGCATAAGGAACATTTATTGGCAAGAATGGAAGTCTATCGTAAAGAGAACGCTGAAAGGATTGCTGCAAACAGAAGATATAACAGAAAGAGAAGGAAAGCCTTGGGCGGCTTAATGAACCCAAATATTAAATAATGAGTAGAGGAAAACATTTTAGTGCAGAAGAGATTGAGTTCATCAAGGTTAATGCTTTGGTGATGACGACAACGGAGATTGCAAAGCAGCTCAATCGTAATTATTGGGCCATCCATCGAAAGATGAAGGAAATGGGTATCAGCAAGAGCCACGTGTTTACTGCTGACGAGGATTTCATCATTCGCAGAATGTATGGCAAGTACCCGGTAAAAGCCATTGCTACCAAGATTGGCGTGGACGAGAACGCTATTTACAACCGTTGCAAGAAGCTTAAGCTAACGAAAGGAGGTGCGCAATGATTGTCATAGTTACCGCTATGGATAAGGAATACGACCTTATCAGCGAATGGATTGCAAAGAATTGGCTTGATTACAAAAATGTTCAAAACATAGCTTTAATCAAGTCTGGTATTGGCAAGGTTAATGCGGCATCTTGCTTGACAGAATTTCTTTCGTCGAATACGTCCAGCAAAGTTACAAGAGTTATATCGGTAGGATGCGCCGGTGCTGCTGTTGCAGGATTGAAACCTGGTAATGTCGTGATTGGCAATTCGTACTGCTACCACGATGTATATTGCGGCGAACCGAATGCCAATGGACAAGTTCAAGGTATGCCGGCAGTCTTTCCTTCTGATTTCTCGTGGATTGATATGGATGAAAGATTCCGATTAGGAACCATAGCTACGGGAGATAAGTTTGTCACTACGAGAGAGCAGGTATTGGCGATTAAGGATTTCCTTCCTAATTCGTATAACGTATGCGCCATCGATATGGAGTCTGCTGCCCTTGCGCAAGTATGCTACAAGAAAGGGATTGGTTTCACTTCTATCCGAGTTATTAGCGATAATCCTCTGGAGCCGAACCAGACCGAGCAGTATGCAGGTTTTTGGGATAGTCTTGCCGAAAAGGCATTTAGTGTTGTTTGTAAATTATTAGAGAATGATACCAAGTTTTAAAGTTGATCATACGAAACTGGAGCCAGGTCTTTATGTTTCGAGAGTAGATAAATGGGGCTTGGAGACTGCTACCACATTCGATATTCGCGTGTGCAAGCCAAACAAAGATATGATGTCACCTGCTGTCGCGCACACAATAGAGCATTTGATGGCGGACTACCTACGCAATGATAGCCCTCTTAGCAATTCCGTTCTGTATTTTGGACCGATGGGGTGTCTTACAGGTTTCTATCTTATCATTAAAGGTACGTGGACTTCAAAGCTCATAAAGGAAATAATAGTAGAAGCCTTCAAGGCTTGTTCGCTATCAAAGACGATTCCAGGTGCATCGGAAGTGGAATGCGGTAATTACAAGCTCAACGACTTAAAAGGAGCAAAAGAGCTATGTGATATGTTCTCCGTATATCTATCCACAGCTGGACCGGATAAGCTCAATTATCCAGATTAATATTTATATGTAACCATAAAGTATTTAATCATTAAGTATATTTCCCTGCAATATATTTGATGATTAAATACTTTTTTTATAATTTTGCAGCATTACTTATTGCTATCGCTTCGTACTGGGATATTTCTTGAATTTATTGTTCAATTAAATATTTAGTTAGAATGAAAAAAAGAACGAAGCAAGTTTTAGTTATTCTGAAACCCAAATCAAAGGCGTTGGGGTTCAGTAGAGAGGAGTTAGAGGGTATTGCTGCCGATGTTGCCAATAACTTAGAACTCGATGAAGAAGCCTCAGACGAGGATGTAAACGCAGAGATTGAAAAGCAGGTCAATGCGGTTCTTCCTTATCTTAAGATTGCGCAAAAGACCGCGCAGCGTACTATCCAGAGCTTTAAGGATAGTCAAGACTTGGATGACGACGAGGTCGATGACGATGATGATGACCCTGCCGGCAACAAGAAACCAATCCGCAAACAGAAGAAAGAGAAAGAAGAGCAGGTCCCAGCATGGGCACAGGCACTCATTACCCAAAACAAAGCCCTGCAGACCGAAATCCTCGGTTTGAAGTCAGAGCGTGAGAATGATGGCCGCCGTTCTAAGCTGAAGGCACTCCTTAAGGACAAAGGTACGTTCGGAAAGACTGTCTTGAAGAATTTCGACAAGATGAAGTTCGAGAACGAATCTGAGTTCGACGATTTCTATGATGGTGTTGTGGAGGACTTGGCAGCTATCGATCAAGAGCGTGCTAACGAAGGTCTCGGAAAGCTTGGTGCTCCTGCGGCTCAGAGAAAGCCTAAGAAGGAAGAGGTTGAGGTTATCAAGGACAATGAGATTGATGAGCTTGCCGAAACTATGTAATCTTTAAATTTTAAAAGTTATGTATGGCGTAAGCAAGACAAAAACGTTTGATTCAGGCAAGGAGTCTGTAATCATCAGAAATTACGTGAATGGCATCATGGGTGGTGTCATTCTTGACATGACAGGTTTCTCTGGAGAGTTCATCCAGTGCGGACACATTATCATTCGTGACACTACGTCTGGCGAGTACAAGCCAATGCCTGTAACAGGTGGGGCTTATGCTTCTTTGCCAGCGAGCCACGAGTATGTTGGCATCTGTATGACAACAGCTCCGGTAGATACTCCTCATGTAGGTGTTATGACGGCAGGTGAGGCTAATGATAAGGCTGTCCCTTATCCTGTCGATACTATCAAGGCAGCTTTGAAAACAGCCGTTCCTACTCTTCAGTGGGGACACGATGCAATCGGTTAAGGAGGTGATTTATGCAACAGAGTTCTTTATTTCTTAAGTATATCTTGAGTTTCTTCCCAATCCTGAAGACATTGATTGAGAAGATTAACGGTAAGCGCAAGAACGAGATGACGTATCTCCACAAGGATACATCCATTCTTCGCCGCGTTTATTCTACCGACAACAAATGGGAAGCCGACACGGTTGATACCTCTTACGTAGCTGCTGACTACGTGGCAGTGGATTCTCCGGTTCCTTTGAAGTCTCGTGACAAGATTTCAACCGCCAACGGAAAACTGCCAAAGGTTGGTATGAAGAAGTTCTTGAAGGAGTCAGATATCCTCGCTCTCAGGCTCATGGAAGCACAGGGCGGTCAGACAGCAGAGATTCGCCGTAAGTTGGCGCAGGACCCGGTAGCTTGTAATGTCGGTGTTGATGAGCGTAATGAGTACGCCCTTCTGTATGGTCTCTCTAACGGCTACGTAGCTGTTCGTGACGACGATAATCCAAAGGAATTGCTCCGTATCAAGTATCAGTACTTGCCAGAAAATCAGCTCGGCATCAACAACGTTGATAATGGTGTTACAGTTGCAGACTTGAAGGAATGTATCGAGCGAGCATCGAATGATGGCAACACCATCTTGATCTTCTGGATTGGTAAGGCTAAGTTTGACGAACTGAAGAAGGCACAGGACGCTCGCGAGCTTGTTGCCAACTACAAGGGTCAGACTTACGATTCCAACACAAAGCTGCCGGTTCCTACTGCCAGCGTATTCCAGGAGGCATTCTTGGACGAGACCGGTGTATCATTCCGCATCATCAACCGTACTGTCCGCTTGGAGCATGATGGTGTGAAGAAGAGCGTTAAGCCTTGGAACAACGATATGATTATCGGTGTCTGCTCACAGATGATTGGTGCCCTCGTTTACGGTCAGGTAGCAGAGGCAACAAACAGAGTGGCAGGTGTAACCTATCAGCAGATTGATTACAAGCTTATCTCTCAGTATTCAACAACTGATCCATTGCGTGAGACTACTGCGGTGCAGGCATACTGCTTGCCTGTCATCGAGGACGTTGACACAATCTATCAGATTGATACTAAGCTGGCAGACCCAGACGTTTCTGTTGATACCGAAAAGGAGAAAGCAGATACAGAGGACGCTAAGGTAACAATCTCTGATGTGACCTACAAGAAGCCGGAGGCTATCACAACTCTCAATGCTCTTGGTGCTACACTTCCTAGTGACGCCAGCGACAAGGAGGTTATTGATGCCTACAATGAGCTTCCTCCTGTGAAGAAGAAGGAGTTTAAGGAAAAGGCAGCTAAAGCTGAGGAGTAATCATGAAGACGGTCGGACAAGCTTTGGTGGATGAGGTACACATACCTATCCCCTATGGTTTCGTGGAAAACGCCTGCATAAAGCGTGACCTCGATATCGAATCAGAGTTCACTGGTGACGTTGCCAGAAGTGACGCCTACAAAGGAACGCTTGCCGACTGTCTGCTTTCTCTCATACAAGCCGTTAGCTTCTCCGAAGCGGACAAATCAATAGGTTCCCTCTCGGAAGACCAGCGAAAGGCTATATTAGTTCAAGTCAATCGTTTATATACCTCTATCGGCGAGGAGGAGGTTTCACTTACTCCAAAGCCGACAGTTTACATTAATTGCTGATGAGTCTATTGAGTTTTCATGCCTCAAAGCTATACCGGCAGCAGAAGGTAGCTGGCTATACAGATGATGATGGAAATTATCACCAGGGCAAGACAGAGTGGAAGTTCTGCTGCACTTGTGATGTAGTTCCTGCTGGTGAGGCTAACAAGCTAGTTACATCTGACGGTTCTATTGATTACTACTCCTACGAAGTGCATAACTTGCCCGTAGGAATTGAAAAGTTCTCTTATGGGGATTTTATCAAGCTAGAAATTTTAGGGGCTGAGGAGGTAATTATCAAGGTCAAGGGATTTCATCGTTATCAACTCCAGTGTAAGATATGGGCATAAGAATGACAACCAGCGCTTCCGCTCTAGATGCCTTCCTACAGAGAGCCGCAAGGAAGATACAGGAGAATGTGCTTAAGGCATTGAGCAAGCTAGGAGACGAATCTGTGGTTAGAATCCGTAACAGGTCTGCCAAGGAAAGCTGGATAGACCATACGGGCAACCTAAGAAGCTCCATAGGCTTCGCCGTGTACGAGCAGGGAAGCAAATATATGGAATCAGCCTTTTCGCAGGTTCTCAGTGGCACAGACGGCTCTGCAAAGGGCAAGAAGATGATCAATGACCTTGCAAAGGAATATTCCAGGGTTTATGCTTTGGTTGTCGTTGCCGGAATGGAATACGCAGGAGAGGTGGAAGCCTTGGAAAGCAAGGATGTCCTCGCATCAACGAAGATATGGGCAACATCCATTGTAGAGCAGCGTGTGAAGACAGCAATAGACTCAGCAGTTAATGAAATAAACAAGTGGAAGATATGAAATCAGACGGAGCAATTAAGACTGATGTTTACCGGTACATCAATGAAAGCGGTTTCATGAACAACGTCAATGGCAAGCTGTCAAAGACGATGAGACCGCATAATTCTCATAAGGAAGATGTCGTTATCTCCATCTTGGCTAATGAGGGAACGCAGCTTCAAACGGCAATTATAAATGTAAATATATATACACAAGACCAGGATGTAGATGGGCAGTTCGAGGAGAACACTATCAGAGTTGACGAAATCTGCAAACTGGCTTGGAATCTCTTGGAAACGTTCAGAACGAGCGAATATGCTGCCCACGCGATTGAGCAGAGGGTATATGCAACAAGCACGGGAGAACATGTAATAAATAATCAAGTTGAATATAAACTCATAAACGATTAAATTATGTCAGTAACATCATGGGGCAAATGCACTATCTACGTTCAAGAGGTAGGTAGCAAAAAGAACGAGTGGACTAAGCTCCCAACTCCAAAGGATGGCACTACTACTGTTACTCCAACGAAGGGCGATACAATGACCCAGGTTGAGGAAGGTGGCGGAATTGTTGACCGCAAGACAAAGAAGTCCACCTACGAGGCTGTATATCAGCTCTTCATCAAGAAGAACCAGTCGCAGCCATTCAAGACTATTGATGGTATCATTGAGGGTAACTATCGTTTGGCTATCCAACCGGAAGACGCCGAGCTTCCTGGCGTTTACATGGGTAATACCACCATCGGTGCCGAGGAGGGCTATACAACAGAAGAAGGTGCTTCCATCACTTATACCCACGCAGCTCTCATCCCAGAGGGTGACGTGGTGGCTAAGACTGTAAACGCAAAGGGTGAGGAAGTCTATTGTGCTTACCGCTGGCGTGTCATTACTGCCACAAAGGGAACAGGTGGAAAGTATTCCTTGACTTTCAAGAAGCCGCAGGACGGTGAGACCCCTCCTGCTGAAATCACGGAAACCTACGCAGAGACATAGGCATATTCTAATATCCCTTCTGCCGACTGAGGGTTATCAGCCGGCAACCTACCCAAGTAGCTCAGGGGCAGAGCGAGACCAAATATTCCGTCGCATGAAAATCCAGGGTCTTCAAAAGCTGGTTGAAAGTCGCAGGTTCGAGTCCTGCCTTGGGTGCCAACAATTTAAATTCGAGTGATATGGAAGAGTTAGGAATCATTATATCGAATACGCTCACAGATATGCCGATAGGCTTTGATACTGAGCACGCTCACGTTAACATCTACCCTACTACACTGGGCATGATGTATCTAACGTCGCAGTTGGTAGATAGCTTGGAGCTAGACAAAGAGTTACTTCAAGCTGATCCATTCTTGGAAGCATTGCGAGTTGCAAACACCAAAAGGGAGACATGCTGCAGATTGATTGCATATCACTCACTCAATACAAAGAACGAAATACTAGACTCCAGATGTGTAAGCAGGCAGACGGAGCTAATCTTCAAAGAATGTTCCAACGAGGATATAGCCACTCTCCTCATCATCATCCTTAAGGCTAACTCATACCAGACAATAGCCAAAGAGACAGGAATGGAAGAAGAAGCGAAGCGTATGGCAAAAGTCAACGCAGCAAAGAAGTCGGAGAATAGCTTTATCTTCGGAGGCAAGACAATATGGGGAACACTTATAGATGCCGCTTGCGAAAGATACGGATGGACTTTCGATTACGTGGTATGGGGAATATCGTATAACAACCTGACTCTCATGCTCAAAGACAAGATTACTTCAATCTATCTGTCTGACGAGGAGAGGAAGAAAGCCCATATACCGGCAGCAGGGGAAGAGGTCATCGATGGTAACAACAAGGAGGCGGTCATGAAGGCGGTGATAGAGTCCGAGACCGAGACTTAACCGAAGTCTTCCTGCGCACGCACGTAGAGTTCCCATATCGAACACTCGTATTTGGTATTTCCCCGGAGATTCTTTATAACAGAGTATAAATTCAAGGAAAAATAGAACATTATGCCAAGCATTAAATTCGATACAATAGTCGAGACAGCCAAGGTCGTTTCCGGTTTTCGAGACATTCAGAACGCAGTTCATCAGACTGCCGAGAGGGTTGAGAAGGACGGAAAGTCTATTGACGATGTAATCTCGAATATACAGAACAGTATGAACATTGCCATTGGCGGTTGGAGCATTGGCAAGTTCGTCAATCAGATGATGCAGGTCCGCGGTCAGTTCCAGCAGACGGAAATGGCATTCAAGACGATGTTGCAGTCTGAGGAGAAAGCTGATGCTCTCATGAAGCAGTTGATCCGCACGGCAGCCGTCACACCTTTCGGGGTTGAAGACGTTACAGAGGGAGCCAAGCAGCTCCTTGCGTTCAACGTAGCAGCCGAGGATGTCAACAAGACGCTTATCGGATTGGGAGACGTGGCGGCAGGTATGGGTCTGAACCTTAAAGACCTCGTGATGCTTTACGGCACCACCATTGCCAAGGGTAAGATGGACACGATGGACTTGTACCAGTTCCTCAACCGAGGTATTCCTATCGCAGATGAGATAGCTAAGGTTATGGGTCTTGACGTTACCAACGCCATCAAGGAGGTCCAGAAGCAAATCAAGGCAGGCAAGGTTACCAGCGATATCTTCATCCAGGCAATGCAGAGTATGACCGCCGAGGGTAGCAAGTTCGGTGGCTTGATGGAAGCTCAGTCCAAGACTATTACCGGTCAGATAAGCAACATCGAGGATGCCATCGAGCAGATGTTCAATGACCTCGGCAAATCCCAGGAGGGTGTTATCAATACCGGATTGGGAGTCGTTTCCACCCTCGTTGAAAATTGGGAGACGGTAGGCAAGGTGCTTATGACTGTCGTTGCAGCGTATGGAGCATACAAGGCTGCGGTGATAGCGATGATAGCAATATCTAAGGCACAGGTAGCTTGGGAGAGTGCGAAAGCATTCTTGTCTTTAGCGAAGTCTATCACAACCGCCAAGGATGCCATGGCTCTGTTCAATTTGGTCTCTTCTTCAAATGTTCTCGGTCTGGTTCTTGGTGCAGTAGCAGCTGGAGTCACGATGTTCAATCTATTCGGCAATAGCGCTGAGGATGCCGCTACTAAGACTTCCAAGTTTACCGAGAGTGCAAATGAAGCATCAAGCAAGGTCGAGTCGCTAATCTCCATTCTGAAGACTGCCAAGGAAGGCTCTAAGGTTTACAAGGACACCATCAAGGAGTTGTCGAACATCTATGGCAACTATGGGATTGCTATTGACAAGATCAAGGAAGACGAGAGCAACCTTGTGGATGTTAAGCAGCAGGAGATAGATAAATCTAAAGAACTCGTCGAGCAAATCAAGCTGGAGGCTACAGAGCGCAACAGAGCCAATGCAATCTCCAAGGCTAACGAAGACTACAACAACCGTGTTGATAGCGCTCAGCAAGCCCTTTTGGGTAAGTTGAAGGATTATGGAACCTCTAGCAGCGGCATTGCAGTCGGCATACAGAACATCGTATCAGACTCGGTTATCAAGCAGTTTGATGAGTTAACACAGAAGATGGCCGGCTTGAATGAGCACTCCAAGGAGTATCAGACCTATCTGAAGCAATACAATCAGTTAGAGGCTTCTTTGATATCCGAATCAGAAAAGCTAGCTAATGCTTTCGGTTTTACAGGAGACAAGACAAGCGATGCCAGAAAGGCTTTGATAGGCTATCTCTACGAACTTCGAGCTGCTAAGAAGATTCATAGTGAGGAGGCAGATAATATCAACCGGGCTGCAGATGCTACCGAGGATTTCGGAAACAAGGCCACATCTACCAAGAACAGGATAAATGCTTTGCAGAAACAGCTCCAGGGTGCCGGCGAGGATGTACACGTTCTCTACAACCGTGTCAAGGAGTTCATGCAGAACTATTCCGAGAACAACATCAATTTCCACGTTAACTTCGATGCCAAGGTACCATCGTGGATGCAGAATATGAATATTCCGGAGCTAGGGCGCTTAGGTAAATACTTCTCTGCTTTGGCACGCGACCTTGCAAACAACAAGAAGTCTGGTGCGCTAGTCAATGGTAAATGGATGTCAACCAACGATATTGCCCAGCGAGGATGGGACTACACCAATGCTGCAAACACCAAGCAGACCAAGGCAGATGACGATGCAAAGAGGAAACAGCGTGAGAAGGAAGAGGCAGAAGCCAATGCAAAGAAGAACGCTGCCAATGCCAAGAAAGCAGCCGCCGACGCCAAGAAGCAGGCAGAAGACCGGAAGAAGGCCCAGGAGGAACTGAATGAGGACTTGAAGCAGCTGCAGCAAGATAATATCGACAATGATATATCCATCATGCAGGAAGGCACGGAGAAGAAGCTTGCTGAAATCAAAAATGACTACGCAAAGCGAAAAGCAGAGATTGACAAGCAGGAAGCAGAGTTCAAGAAGAAAAACAAGGAAGCTGGCAAGAAAGTAACCCTTACCTCTGCTCAGACCAATGCCCTCAATAAGGCTAGAGACCTCGCTACCCAAGAGTATAACAAGAAGCTTGATGAAGTCAACAGGGAAGCCCTCACCTCTATGCGTGACTACTTGAAGGAGTATGGTTCACTCTATCAGCAGAAGCAAGCCATTGCCGAGGAGTATGAAGAGAAGATTGCCAAGGCTCAGACGAAAGGCGAAAAGCTCTCTCTTCAGCAGCAGAGAAAGAAGGACCTCCAAACCATCGAGATAAATGCCATCAGACAGAACATCGATTGGGGAAGCGTCTTCGGAGACTTCGGTGCTATGTTCAAGGACCAACTAGAGCCTACCATTGAGAAGCTGCAGGAACTCTCCAAGAGCACAACAGATGTCAATGAGCAGAAGACCATACAGGAACTTATCTCCAAGTTACAAGGCTCTGCCACCGTCTGGGATAGCGACATCTTCAAGAAGGTTTCGGACGATATCAACTCCTATCAGTCAGCTATGCAGGGCTATATTGATGCACAGGATCGAGAGATTGAAGCCACGAAAGCCGTTACCAAGGCGCAGGAAGACCTCGCCAAGGCTAAGAAGAGCGGTGATAAGACAAGTATCAGCAAGGCAGAAGACAACCTCTCTAGAGCGCAGGGCGTACTCGCTACCGCATCTAACAATGTTTTGGAGTTCGGTTCATCAGTTCAGAAGGCATCATCAGACTTACAGACATCTGCACAGAAGGCAGTTTCTCAGTTCCAGCAGCTTGAAAATGGTTTGCAGGGTCTTACATCGGGGTCACTCAAAGGTGTGGGAAACTCCATCCTAGGACTTGATAAGCTTTTCGGGGGTACTATGCAGAAGGACGTTGCCAACACGCTTGCAAAGGGCATCCAAGGATTGCTCGGTAAAGACAGCGACGCAGCCAAGGCTCTGACGAAAGCTTTAGGGGATAGCGGTATGGCAGGTGAAATAATCTCCGCAATACTCGGCATCCTTGATATTCTGAAAGATGGCTTCGGAACACTCATAAGCAACCTCATGGAGACGGTCTTTGGCGCAGTAACGGGCATCCTCGATGATGCTTTATCGGGTGACATCGTTATGAAGCCATTGAAGAGTATCGGGAACAACGTTTCTCACATCCTCAACACGCTTTCATTCGGTGGCTTCAATAGTCTGTTCGGTGGAGATGGAAATGCAAAGAAGGTCAATGATACCATCGAAAGACTGACAGACAGAAATACCCTCTTGCAGCAATCCATCGAGGATTTGACTGACGCAATGGAAAACTCCTTTGGCTCCAAGGCAACCTCATACTACGAGCAAGCCTACAAGAATCAGCAGGAGACCAATCAGAACTACCTCGACATCGCAAAGGCGCAGGCAAGCTATCACGCTTCTCACGGCTCATGGAATCGTTATTGGAGCGGTTTCAGTAGTGATGAGATGGATTGGATCAAGAAGAACGTCAAATCAGACTTCAATGGCGACCTCTTCTCCCTCAGTCCAGAGGAAATGAAGCTCCTCCGTGGCAACGTTGCCATCTGGGAGCATATCGAGAACACTGGAAAGGGTAACTATGGTGGGCGTCTGACGGAGAAGCTGAATGACTACATAGACCAAGCGGGCAAGCTGGATGAGTTATCAGACAAGCTGAAGGAAAGCCTTACGCAGATTTCCTTTGACAGCATGAAGGATAGCTTCGTATCAGACCTTATGGATATGAGCAAGTCAGCGCAGGACTTTGCAGACGATTTCGCTGAAATGATGCAAAAGGCTCTTCTCTCCTACTCTATGGAAGACCTCATCAACGGAGACTTGAAGAAGCTCTATGATGATTGGGCGAAGGCTATCAAGGACAACGATGGCAAGCTTACCGAAACAGACATAGAAGCATTCAACAAGCGTTACGATGATATAGTCCAGGAGGGCTTGAAGAGACGTGATGATTGGGCGAAGGTGACAGGCTACACTGGCTCATCCTCATCACAGACCGCAACAAGCGGAGGATGGGCATCTATGGGGCAAGATACGGCAGACGAGCTGAACGGTCGCTTCACCGCCCTGCAGATTGCAGGAGAGTCCATCGCTCAGAACATGACTACCACCATATCTCAGATGGAGAGCATCGTTACACTCGGAATATCAACCAATGGCGCAGTATTGGAGATTAGAAACATGATGATTATGACAAACAGCTACCTCGAAGACATCGTGAAGTATTCAAAGCTCACCTATAATGACTTCGGAACAAAGTTGGATGATATGAACAGAAGATTAAAGGATATTTAGCCTCTACAGGCTTTTCGCTAGTCAGCCCTTACAACTATACTCAACAATAGCAAAAGCGGCTCACAGCGAAGCCTATGAGGTTATTTAATGATTAAATAGTTATGCTTAAAGGACAACTTTACATAAATGGCAAGGATGCCTACCTTACGTGGGGCATCTTCTTAGACGAAACTGCCCTCAGCACGCTCATGACCCCTGCACCAAACAAGGAGTTCATCAGCAACAAGTATCGCTCTAAGGACGGAAAGTCAGTTATCAAGCACAATCCAAGGTTGGACGAGAGGGAGATAACGCTGCCGTTCAATATGACCGCCAAGGACTCAGATACGTTCATGATGAACTATGCTAGGTTCTGCGAGGAGGTTCTTGCCAAGGGGGAGTTGGTTATCCGCACCCGATTTCAGCCTAATGTGTGGTATCGGTGCATCTATCTCTCCTGCACTCAGTTTAGTCAGTTCATTCGGGAAATGGCAAAGTTCAGTCTAAAGCTCAACGAGCCAGACCCTAGTGACAGAGGTGAAACAAGTAAATATACAAGCTAATGATTCAGATTAAGAGAAATAACAAGGTATTCTTCACATTAGAGGACTTCGGCGAGGGTTCTAAGCTGTCATATCAGCTTATGGACCACCACTACGTCATATTGAAGTTCACTACGGCAACGCCAGTCTATTTCGAGATTGGTGACTCCGTGGAGATTCCCGACTTCGGCTACTTTGAGCTTACATCATCATACTTCCCTAAGCACAATGATAGTGATGGCTACGACTACGAAATGCAGATGGATGCCTACTATATGTCTTGGAAGAATAAGCTTTGCAAGTATCGCCCTCAGCACGGAGCCAACGAGACCTCCTTCAACCTCACCACAACGGTAGGTGTACACATGAACGTTATACTCGGCAACCTAAAGGCGCTAGGTCTTACGTACAATGGCAAGGATTTCTCTGTTGACTACACTACGTACAACAACAAGGCTTTCGATGTTCAGAAGAGATTCTTGATCGAGTACGGCTCCATCAGTATTCTTGATGCTCTCAACGCCATCTGTTCCGAAGATGCGCTCAACTGCGAGTGGTGGATAGATGGCTCTATTATATACCTTGGATATTGCGAAATGGAAGGGCAGACAACATTTGAACAGAATGTTAATGTCCTGTCTATGTCCTATTCGGAATCTAAGTCAACTTATATTACGAGACTGTACGCATTCGGCTCAGACAGAAATATTCCGAAAGGGTATTTCACTGGTGCCGATGCGGACGTCACCACCGATGGTGTAGCTACCGATTACCTCATGCTCCCTAACAAGGAAGTGGATAGTGATGGTTTCTACGCCAAGGATGGCTACCTGGAGAACGTGAATGTCGTGAAGAATGACAAGCAGGCTATCGAAGGTGTCGTGATGTTTGAGGAGGAATATCCAAAGGTTGAATGCAGGGTCAGCAGTATCAAGACCTATGATAGCACCGTTAATAACGAAGACGGAACGAAGACTACACAGACGTTTTGGCAGGTAACATCTACAGACTCTTTCACTAATAACTTCAAGGAGAGTTGGATAAAGAGTAACCTCACTTTAGGCATCAATTTCACTAGCGGTGCTCTTATGGGTATGGAGTTTGAGGTCAGTTTCAAGGTTATTGACAAGGTTAACTACTTCGAGATTGTGGCAAACGACACCTACGGAAGAACTCTTCCAGATGGCGTTATGTGCCCAAAGGTTGGTGATAAGTACTTTCTGTTCAACTGGGACGCAACCAAGATTACTGATACGGACCTCATCCCTACTGCTCAGTTATCTCTGTTCGATAGAGCGAAGCAGTACTATCAGAAAACCATGATCAGCAACTCAAACTTCACCTGCACGATGGATGGCGATAAGTTCTACAATGATGGAACATACGATTACCATCCTCTCGGTGAGCAGGTAAAGCTGATTAATGATATGTTTGCGCAGGTGGACGCGGATGGCAAGCACTACCGAAACTCTCGTATCATCGGAATGGAGATACCTTTGGATATCCCTTATGACCACCCTCAGTACACTGTAGGAGAAAAGGCTGCAACAAGCCGGTTGGGTAAGCTGGAAGATAAGGTTGACTCCATCATCGTGAACGGAATGCAGATAGGCGGCACAGGAAGCGGTAATGGCGGTGTTTATGTAATTGGTCTGAATGATTCTACTCCTGCATCTGATAGCAACGTTTTCTCAGCTAGACGCTCTAGAATGGAGTTTTTGTCTAGGCTGCAGGATAACACCGCAAAGGGCACAATCACTTGGGAGAAGATTCAGAAGCTTGTAAGTGGTCTGCTTGTCGGTAACTTCAACAATGAGAACGGAGGCTCGTGGACTCCCGATGCAGACGGTCGTTCTCATCTTATTACCGACTACCTGGAGGTTAGAATGAAGGCAATCTTCGAGGAATTAGTAATCAAGAAAACGTCCACCATCGGCGGCAAGGAGATACTCTCGCCTGCTGGCGGTGTGGTGGCTCATAAGGTAGAAACCGTTACCGTAACTTATAATGAGGTTTCGCAGAAGGCTTATCGTTGCTATTTCTTAGCAGAGCAGGATGGCGATGAGGTAGATAACGACTTCGCCATTGGCGACCAAGTGCGTTCGGAATCTTTTAACGTCCGCAAGGGCACTTATCACAAGGTTGGCAATCACTTTTACTGGCGATTGATAATCGGTCGCAATGAAGACCCTGTAGAGTTGGAAGGTAAGAAGTATCATTACATCGACCTCTCCGATACAGATTGCGCTACGTCAAGCGATGTACCAGCAAAGGGTGATGTGCTCACACAGTGCGGTAACAGAACAGATGTTGACCGTCAGAACTGCCTTATCTTCTCTGCGGTAGATACCTATTCGCCATCCATCGGATTGTATCACGGCATCAACAGCTACTCTTTTGCAAACAAGGAGTATGTGGAATATGGTGTGAATAAGAAGACCAATAAGGCATTTTTTAATGTCTATGGTGATATGTATGTAGGTGACCGACCTACTAAGGAGAATGGCTATGAGGGTAGTAGCTACATCAAGTATGACAGCGCAGCCAAGCAGGTCTCTGTTAAAGGCAAAATTTCAGCCAAATCAACCGTAGATGGCAAGGAATTGTCTCTGTATATCAAGGAGAACTCAGCAGGAGGCTTGACTGAGGAGCAGGTGAACAATCTCATCAAGAACTCGCAGGTGATAACTGATTTGCAGAATCAGGTGGACGGAGCAATCGAGACGTGGTTCTATGAGGGTGCGCCAACCTTGAAGAATGCCCCAGCTAACAGTTGGACTACCGATAAGGATAAAGATACCCATTTGGGCGACCTTTACTACGACAACAAGACGGGCAAGGCATACCGCTTTGCTAAGGATGATAACGCCTACAAGTGGACAATCATCACGGACACCGATATTGCCAAAGCCCTCTCTGATGCAAGCAAGGCACAGGAGACCGCAGACGGGAAAATGAAGGTGTTCAGCACTCAACCGAACCCACCATACCAAGTTGGTGACATCTGGGTCAATGCTACATATCCTTCTGACGGCAGTACCTACAAGAATGAGGTATTGCGCTGTCAGACCAATAAAGCGGCTGGTTCTCAGTTCGTCATCGGTGATTGGATCAAGGCATCTAAATACACCGATGATACCGTTGCCAACGCAGCTAAAAAAGCAGCAGAAGAAGCTCAAAAGGCGGCACAGACAGCACAGACGAACATTACGAACCTCGGCAAGACCGTCACCACCAACAAGAAGGCATTCGACAACTACGTCAAGGATGGCTACCTAGAGCCTTCTGAGATTGCGGCTATGGCGCAGGATTCCAAGCGACTTGAAGATGCTTTTGCAGCCGCCGAGAAGTCTTACACTGAGGTAAAGGGAGCAGAGGTACTGGCGAACACCAAGGAACTCACTGACCTCAAAACTGCTTTCACAACACTCACTACTGCCAAGAAAGAACTCATCGAGTATCTTTCAGATATATCTGCGAGATATAATGCGGCTGATACTAAAGGCAAGGCTACCATCGTATCTGCTGTCGGAACGAAGTTTACCAACTTCCAGTCAGCATACAGTGCATTCTATGACAAATTGGGTTTGGCAAACGCCTATATTACCAGTAAGATTTATGGTGACTTGAAGCAGAATATCACCGACCTTGCAGGCTACAAGTACATCAAGGATGCGCTCGGTCAGACTACAGACATTGACGGTGGTCTTGTGATGACAACACTCCTCGCTTTGAGAGACACAAAGGGAAACATTCAGAGTGGTATCAACGGAGCTATAGACCCGAACAGAGGAAAGAAGAGCATAGCAACGTGGTGGGGCGGTCGTATGGTGGATAAGGACTATAATAGCGGAAATCTTACCCCTGCAACCTCCCTCATCCGCTTTGATGGTTCGGGTTATCTTGCGAATGGTGCTATCTGGTGGGACGTGGACGGAAAGGTTCACGCAGACCCTACATCATTTATCATCAGCGAGAAGAACTTGGGTGCATACCTCACCTTCTTCGAGCCGACTTGGAAAACTGGAAGTGCAGGAACGAGCGTTGCCGACCTTGTGTCACTGAAGCCTAATGCTCCTTTCACCAAATTGGGTGTTTCGGGCGATGCTACATTCGAGGGCGCAATCTCCTTTCATGGCATCAAGCTTACGTATGATGCAACCAACAAGGCTATCAAGATTGATGGTAATCTCTATGCCACAGGCGGTATCACAGCATACGGAGCAAGTAGTGGCGCAGGCGGTGGCGGTGGTCTCAACGGCTCTGTAAAGGCTTATGCTGATGCTATCAGGCTTACTACGGAAAACCTTTCAGAGATTGCTTCTGCATACTCAGTAGCAAAGCTCTATTCGGAGATTCAGAATGTGGCAAGTGCTGTTCCTAGTATCAGCGTGTCTGTGCCAACTGGCGGCAATGCCCTCACTGGTGCAACCTATGACGCAAGCACTGGTGTGATTACTTTCGCGAAGGGTACGTTCCTCACGGCTCATCAGTCTCTCGATGGTTACGTGAATGCGATAGCAGTTAGCGGAAGTGGAAATGCCGTTACTGCCGTTACAAAGAGCGGCAAGACCATCACCTTCACGAAGGGTGCTACATATCTCACCTCGCATCAGAGTTTAAGTAATTATTACACCAAGAGTAGTGTAGATTCTCTTCTTAATGGTAAGTCTGCTACTACTCATACACATAGTGTAAAGATTAACGGTATCACTAAAACCATTGCGGCTAGTGGTGGAGATGCTGTAGATTTGGGAACTTATCTCACAACACATCAAAGTCTCGCAGCTTATGCAACTCAGAATTGGGTTAAAAATGAAGCTACTGCTCATAACGCAGATATGGTAGATAATTATCACGCTAGTGGTTTGTTTACTGGTTTCAGTATTTCTGATGTTGCAAACAAGGTTACTATTAGTATTGGTGGAACTTCTAAAGCACTGAATTTAGTAAGAGCTTTTCCTAGTGGTGTTGGAAACAATTTTAACGATATTGCAACACACGGGAATAGTATGGGTATGTCTAATATTGCAGCACCTTATGCTAGTTCTACTGCTAACTATCAAACGTTGAATGGTTATGTTAATCCTAATGGACAAACTGGTTGGCATCATTATATTAATCTGTCTTATACTGACAGTAATAATACGGCAACTTCTCCTAATATGTGGCAAACTCAGTTTGCTATAAAAGCTGGCACTACTGAAGTTTATGTTCGTTCTAGAGCTGGAGGCAAGATAAGCAATAGTGCTGCTTGGGATGCTCCTTGGGTAAGACTTGCTAGAGTTACTGACAATGTAGCATCTGCATCAAAAGTTGCTAATGCTCTTTCTTGGAGCGGTTACAGTAGTGGTTCTTATAATGGTTCTGCTGCAAAGTCTATTAGTATTCCAAACAATACTAATCAGCTTACTAATGGAGCAGGGTTCATTACAGCTTCTGCTTCAATTACTGGTAATGCTGGAAGTGCTACTAAATTACAGAATGCTAGAACTATAAACGGAACATCGTTTAATGGTACTGCCAACATAGTAACTTCTTATTGGGGAACAACAAGAAAGCTTTGGGGCAATAGCGTGAATGGTAATGCTGATGTAAATGGCAGTATAACTATTGCTAATACTGATGGTGTTTATGTGCAAATTGGTGATGTCAGATTAGTTTATGATAAAGCTAATACTGCCATTAAAGTAGTTAAGTCTGATGGTACAACCGCAGCTAACTTCTATGCTACTGGTGGCATTACCGCCTATGGTGAAGGTAGTGTCTCGTCAGGTGGTGGTGGCTTGAACGGCAGTGTGAAGAGCTATGCAGATGCCTTGAAACTTGCTAGCGAATCTCTGTCTGAGATAGCTTCTGCCTACTCTATCAAGGCTCTTGATAGTCGTATCGTCAGCCTAGAAGGAGGCTCGGCTATGGACGTTAGTGTTAGCGGTAGTGGAAACGCAGTGACAGCTATCAGTAAGAACGGAACGACTATCAGCGTGACAAAGGGAACAACGTTCTTGACTTCACATCAGAGCCTAGATGGCTACGTCAACGAGGTTGCGACCAGCGGCACTGGCAACGCCATCACCTTGGTATCGAAAAGTGGCAAGAAACTCACCTTTACCAAAGGTGCAACGTTCCTGACTAGTCATCAAAGTCTTAGTGCTTATTTGAAGTCTGCGGATGCAGCTAATACTTACCTTAAACTTAGTGGTGGTGCTATGACTGGTAATATTAGATATAAAGGGTCTAAGAATACCTATGACATGATAACGTTTGTAGATAATAACGTTGATATATATGGTAATGGTATATGTATCGGTGGTTGTGGACTTACTATTATTGGTGGAGGAGAATCAGCAAGTGAGGTGTTAAAACAACACACAAATGGTGGAGATGAAAATATGATTGTAGCTAATGATGCTGCAATAGATTTTTTCTCTAATATGAATAGTGGATGGGCTTCACGTAAAGTTGGCTCTTTTGATGTATCTGGATATTGGAACGGAGTTGGATTTAAGAAGAATAATTCTAGTGATAATTATGTTCTTACAGGTGGTGGCGGACATAAGGCAATATCTACTCTATCTGTTAGCTATGCAAGTAGTGCTGGAAGTGCTAATTCTGTTGCTTGGAGCAATGTGAGCGGAAGACCTACGAAAGTAAGTCAGTTTACAAATGATAGTAATTATGCTACTCAATCTTGGGTTACTGGAAAAGGATATTTAACTTCTCATCAAGATATTAGTGGAAAAGTAAATAGAACTGGTGATTATCTAGATACTGATAGTGATAGATGGTGGATTTCAAACTCTGAGTTTGGCATAAATTTACATAATTCTGATATTGTTGGTGTAAATAGTATATATACTCTTGATGTTTCAAATGGACCAGAAGAAAGTATATCCTTTAAGAGAAGTAATGGTAATTATGATACTCTAAGAATGGCTGATGGAGTAATATGGTTTGGTACTGATTATGCACTCAATAAGACAATTAATGAATATAAAATGTTACATACTAATAATATAAGTATAGTTGGAAAGAGTAACGGTTTTATTGATATGTCAGCCGCTGGTGTTATAAAACAAGCGTATATTTATAGTATAGGTAGCATAGATGGATATAATAGTTATCCTAATGGTAGAACTACATCTATTAATGATTATGATAAAGGTTTAAATAGATTATTCTTAACTCATGCTACAAGTTCTCTTCAGGCTAATCAAAAACCATTAGGTTATGAAGGACATATTCTACATTTCGGATGGGATAATTCTGGTGGTTGGGATGCCCAGCTTGCAATAACCAATAGTGGTGACACGCCTTATATTGCAGTTCGAGCACAGTATAATGGAACTTGGAGAAATTGGTATGGTGCAGCGTTACTTAAATGTACTAATTATATTAGTGGTAATGGTGGATTACTTATAGAACGAACAGATAAGGATTTAGATACTTATATAGGAGTTATTAATGGAAAGTATGATATAAGGTTGATGATTGGTAGTGGAAATGTGAATAGAGGTATTTATGATGTTGCAACTGATAACTGGATGTTATATCGTGATGCTTCTACAAACATATATATGAATGGAAGCGTTCTAGCTACTGGTGGTGTCACTGCCTACTCATCCTCAGATATACGTCTGAAGCAGGATTTGCGGAAGCTGGACTACCTGGGTATCATCAAGGCAATGGGTGGCACGTTCGGCTTTGCGTGGAAGAAGGATAATACAAGGTCTATCGGTTGGATTGCCCAGCACGTCTTGTGCAACCCTCACTTAAAGGACATCGTGGAGACTGACGAGAAGGGCTACTACAAAATCAACTATTGGTCTCCGAAGCTGATTGCAACGGCATTCGGTGCTATCGAGCAGGTAGGCGATGAGGTGAGCAGGTTGAAGGCTCGGGTGGTCTTCCTCGAATCAGAGGTTCAGCGATTGAGCGGAAAGCAGGACGGCAATAACAAGAAGAGATTAGATAACAAGAATATTAATTTATTAAATTAGTTAAGAAAATGGAGAATTTAAAGATTAACAAGAAGAGTGAACAGACAACCGCTACTTATACCAAGGGCGGTTATCGTGTAGAAATCACCTACAATGAGTCGGGTGGCAACATCGAGAGCATCAATATGAGCATCTACACAGATGCGAATGGTAATTATCTCGGCAATGCCAACGCTAGCTCTAATGGCAGCGAGCTGACCTACAACATCAGCGGCATCCCTCAGAGCAAGCTCAGGGAGGTGTCAGCATTGATAGCGGAGGTTGATTCCGCTATCGCTGCCAACATGGCTAGCGAGGCAGCAGAGTAAGTATCGTGAGTATTAACGCAGGGTGGCTCTTATAGAGCTGCCTTGCCTAGTGTTTTAAGTTTTAAAGATTAAGCGTATGGCATTAGCAAACGGAAAAATAACGGCTCCCGTCAGTATCGACGACCTGAAGAACCTCTTCGGAGAGGGCAGCGGCGACCTTGCTACTCTTTGTACGTCACCGAAGATAAATGTCTGGGCGAAGTATAAGCCTACCGTGTACCCCTCACCTTTTCTGACGACTGGTATAAGGCGAAGGATGGCAACTACGGCATCAACATTACGGTAGAAAACGGCAAGAACAACTGGAAAGACCTCGTGGCGGAATATTCAAAGGCTAATAATGGATATGGCACTTTATATGATAAGCCTACTGGCGGTGCATCTTCTCCATTTCGCCTTGGAGATTTCAGAGGCTACTTCCATAATGCCAATCCCGAGGTGAAGGACTATCTATCCACCAACGTGTTCATCCGTGAGAGTGATACCAATCAGATACTCACCCTGTTCAATCCTGTATCGGCAGATGGCTCACAGATAAGCTATTTCGATTTCGCCGCATTCAAGGATAAGTACTTCGGCTACATCATCACCGACAAGAGCAAGTCCACCCTCATGTTCATCACCACCGCATCCAGCGTTGGCACATTCACCGTGCGGCTGCCTAAGAATGCCCTTCAGGTAGGCGATTACCTTGCATTCCCGATGTTTTGCTCGCACAATTATTCCAGCGACCACACCCTTCATCAGATGACCTGCTATGCCATTCCAAACCTCGCAGGAGGCAAGCAGCTCTCCATCATCAGCCAGTCGCAAGCCGTGGCAAGCAACTTCGCACAGATTACGGCAAGAGAGCAGCTTGGCAGAATTATCGTGACGCTGAAGTTGAAGGACAATGCCAGTCAGGTAAACAACGTAACCGTATATTGCGTATATCAGACTGACCCGTCAGCCGGTCAATCTATGGTGGCAGGAGAATACTACAATACCATAGGAACGATGAAGGCAGGCGAAACTAAAACGGCAACATTCAGGAATCTTACCAGCGGCAAGTCATATAAGATATACGTGATAGCCAACGGTGTATGGGTTACAAAGGGTCTTATCCCATTTAGTAGTGGTATTATGCCCGATATGTAGTAGATATAAAAAGTATAACGATAAAAAAGAAAGAAATATGAGTGTAAATAACGGAAAGATCACCCCCCCATATCCATCGATGATGTTAAGTCGGTGCTGGGAGAATCAAGTAATGATATTGCCACATTGTGCAAGTCCGCCAATATCAATAAATGGGCAAAATACAAGCCAATGAGCATAGCCAAGCCGTTTAATATTACAGAACGAGACAGAGCCAACTGCCGTTATGGTCTGGATTTCACCACCAATTCATTACTTACCAATGAGTTTCGGAGAGGTTCATCTTTTAGCCTGAGTACATATTCCTTGACAAATGTACTGGCTGCTGCCAGTGAATGGACATATTCCAGACCTAGAGGAGGTAGCAGTTCGCCCTATCGTTTAGGCGATTTCGTTAACAATGAAATATTAACAGATGGGTATAGTGCAAAGACCTCTGCCCCTTTAGGAGGATTCTACAATGGTGTAATCGGATTGGATAGCTACAAGACTAGAACCATCAGCACGTCACCAGGTAAGACAGATTCCTCTGCCCTCAATGTAAGCCTTGAAGGTACAAGTCTCTTATATACCAGCTTCAAGTGTAGATGGGCTGGCTCAGATTTATATAGCCAGTCGTGGCAAGCACTCGGAATGGTAGGTTCAGATGTAATACCTATTAATAATATCCTCGATATTAATAATGGATATTATCGTTTGGGACTTGTTGTAAGGGGAGTAAGTAATTGGTATCTCTGTGTATCCAGTTCCACATTCAAAGAGGTAAATGCCAATACAGAAAGGCAGACTTCAGCACCGAGATGGATATGCCCGAATCTGATGAGCAATACAAGACTTATTGATGAAGTTTTAGAGCACATGAATAGCCACGAAGAGTATTATGCTACAGCAGTACCTTGTATAGTCAAGAATGCTATTATATCTGTAAGTGGCTTGATTTGTACCACTAAGCTTCAGAGTGATGGAGAGATATATTGCGTGCCGGAGGGTAAGGTGTTTTTTGCGTTGCAAATCAAGAAGACGGCAGCTTACACCGTTCACTTCACTGTAGCAGTCTATGTAACCAAACAAATGATAAACGTGGGAAATGGAGAAAGCTGGAACAATTATCCTGTAGAGGGATTTGATATTGTTTTTGATGGAAATGGAGTTCTTACTCAAGATTATACCATAGAAGCTTTCATCTCCTTTACATATCAGTCGGGCGTGAAGGAAAGAAAACAGGTAAGTAATTATAAAGTTACTGGTTCTATGAAGAAAGGTAGTGCCGCAGGAACGAGAGTACATTCAGACAATCCACCTAGCTACCCAGCAGTAGGTAGTATTGTTGTTCAAAGAATAACATGGAAATAAAATATAAGTAATTTAAGTATTATAATAATTCCTCTTATATCCTTGCATATACAGAATATTTTTCGTATCTTTGCGGAGTATTAAGAATTTTATTTTAAGTTTAACATAAAGAGCAGAACAAAATGAAGAAGATTAAGACAATCGAGGCTGTTGCAGCCTACAGAACATTGAAGGCATTGAAGACATCATCAATGAGCGATGATGCCGCATTGCGAGTTTGGAAGAATATGAAGGCATTGCGCTCAGTTGCCGACACCTACGACAAGGATGTGGAGGAAGCGCAGGAGAGCTTGAAGGACGATAAGTTCGAGGAGATGCAGCGCAAGCTCCAGGAGTGCCAGCAGCTTGAGCAGAAGCACGCCGATGAGGGCTACGAATACACCAAGGACGATTCCGCCAAATTTGCGGAGGTTAATGAGTACTTCTTCAATCAGAAGCAGAAGACCGAGAAATACTTCAAGGAACTTGCCGACAAGGAGGTAGAGGTAGCCATCGAGGCAGTTGACGAGAAGGAGTTGTTCAAGGCTGCGAAGGATTGCGGATTGAAGTTCGCCGATATGGAGACCCTTGAGGTTGTGATAGGATAAACACTGGTAAGTAGATATGATAATAGCGTTAGAATCAGGCAAGAAAGCCGTTCTAACGCTATTTTTGTGACTTATTACTTTCAGATTGTTACTTTTTATAAAGTTTAACATAAAAATCAATCAAAAACCAACTACTTTTATTAGAAAATGCGTACATTTGCGGCATCAATCTTTTAAATCAACTAAAATATAATAGCTTATGACTAAAGAAGACGAAGCCGAAGTACAACGGCTATTGAAAAACGTGGACGTTACCGAACTGATGGATATGCTGATGAAGCACGGAAATCGGTATAGCAGGAGAATATTAAAATTCTTTCGCTGGTTCTGCAAGTACGTGCCAGTCGTCCTTATGTGCTTTCACGCTTATGGGATATGGGAGTTCTCTCAGCATCCAAGAGAGATGTTCATCCCTTATGCAGAGAATACACCTTGCTACTTCTACATCTACTTTATGGTGTATGTTCTGCCTATGGTGGCTATTCTGGCAAGCAGATTCTTCTTTCTTTGCTGGAGATACAGAATACCATTTTTCTATTTCTTCGGCATCAATGCGGCTCATATCGTGGAATGGAGCTGGTACACAACCAAAAATATGATAGATTCCTGTTTTACAGTTATGGTGGTAACGGCATTATTCTATTTATACGGCTTTGCTGATATGTTTATCAGTAGAACCAAGTTAGGACGTAAAATTTGTGCATGATTATGGGAAAGATATTGAATTATAAGATACTCGGAACAGCTTTTAAGTCGCTGAGTGACGCTTGCTTTAAGGCAGACGAGCAACAGAGAAATGGTGAGAAGGTCACCGCTTGCGGAATGAGCGATGATGACCTAGATAGATTGTGCGACATCATCCCCGATATGCTCAATCCGATGATGAGCACCGAGGAAGTTAAGGAGAAATTGCACGTTTCCGATGCCACCCTTAACAGGATGGTGGCGAGGGGCGACATTCCTAATGGCGAGTGCAAGAAACGAGGGCACACTCGATATTTTAAGAAGTGGGATATACTACACTACATAAAAAGCAAGAGAAAATCATAATCAATTCAGCCCTATCGCAGCACGGATAAGCGAGCACGTATGAGTATTAAGGACTTTATGTTTTTTGCCTTGATTATAGTAGCTATACTAGTAATCATCAACTGCACGTTCGTTGCTTATCTGTACCTTTCCTACGAATATAAGAAGGTTAATAAGTTCTTTCTATCTTGGGTAACGGTATCAACTATGATTCTAATAGGATGGTTCGGGGTTGGATTGTATCTGTACTTTGAACATTTCTTATAAGTTAAAGAGAGGTAAGTGATTGCCTCTCTTTTTTTGTTTCAGTTTGCGTGAGTGACTGTTGCAATTTTTGCAACTGTCACTCTGACTTCCCAGATTTCGTGGATTTAAAAATACAATATTTCGATAAAATTATATGTGATATTATACAATTTTTCTGCAAAAATATATATTCGTTTATATGAAGAAATAAAGTTTTGCAATTTTTCGGGAAATCTATTTGATGATTAAATATTTTATTGTATATTTGCAGCGTTATTGTTTAATCATCAAATAGTTATCTTATGGCAGATAGAATTAAAGATATTGTTGTAGGCGTAGTTCTTGCACTCCTCGCCTATCTTAAACCGATTGAAGGCGAGTTATCTTCGCTTATGATCGTCTTCACTCTTAACTTCATATTCGGTTATCTTAGCGGTATGATTGCAAAGGGAGAGAACTTCGAGTTAAAGAAAGCAGTTGTGTGCATCGGTCACGCTACCGTGTTCTTCGTCCTTTGTGCAGCAGTATATGCAATCGGGCGATTCAAAGGACAGATGGAAGGTTCCGTTCAATGCGTTTCCTTTATCTCGTACCTAGTATTGTGGTTCTATGGATGCAATATTCTTAAGAACTTGAAACAGATTTTCCGAAAGGATACCCCACCTTGGTATGTAGTGAGTTTCCTCTATTATCTCATGCGCTTCAAGTTCATTGAGAAGATTCCATATTTGTCGGACTATCTAAATTATGCAGAAAAGGAGGAAAAGATATGATGTTGTTAGCGATTATAATGGTGGCAGCTATTATGGGAGCAATTCTCGCATTTGGCTGTCTGATTCAAGGTAATGATTATAATAAGGAGGAGTAAGTATGGCAGATTCAAAAAAACTCGTTCCGTTTATCCTCAGTTGGGAGACGGACAAATACACAAACAACAAGAAAGATAAGGGCGGTCCAACAAAATACGGCATCACCCTTGCAACCTGGAGAAGGGTCGGGTATGACAAGAATGGCGATGGTGTTCTGAATGAGGAAGATGTAAAGCTCCTCACCAAGGACGATTTCCATCGTGTCTTTAAGCAGAATTTTTGGAATGCCTGCAAAGCAGACAAAATCCAGGATCAGAGCGTAGCTAATATGCTGGTTGACTTTGCTTACAATAGTGGAGTCAAAAGAGCAGCAACCTATCTCCAGTTGACATTAGGTATCACGGCAGATGGTATTATCGGGAACAAAACATTATTCGCAATCAATAAATCTAATGGTAAGAGACTCTTTGAGAGATTCAAAAAAACAAGAGAAGATTATCTTAAGAGCATTGCCAAAGGTGAACAGAAAGACTTCCTTGACGGCTGGTTGCGAAGATTAAGCTATATCACATACGGACACTTAAAATTGAATGAATGATGAAATGGTACGACTACAACTTTTGGAAAGCGGTTGTCGGCATAACGCTTGCAATGTACGTTTCGCTGCTAATTATCGGTTGTGGGTCTTCAAAGACAGTCACTAAACAGACGTATTTGAAAGACGAACAGAACGAAAGAAAGTTTGATTCTCTTTTTACTGCTCGTTTGTCATACTCATTTGATAAATGGCTTCACTATCAAAGGCAGGAGAGTGACAAGAGCACCAAGGATAGTAGCTATGTCAAAGATAGCACTGCTACAAGGTTTGATGCGCAAGGGAAGAAAGTCGGCGAGGATAGGCTACATTACGAATATCATAGCCGAACGGAGAAAGATACTCAAAGATTGCTTGACAGCATCAGTCAATACAAATCATATAAAGACAGTTTCAGTATATATAGGTCCAAGTGCGACTCGTTGATGAAAGTAAAGAATGAAAGTAATACGAAAATCATCAAGGAACCTGTTTCAAAAATGCAGAATATTTTTTCTCATATAGGTGTGTTTAGTTTTTTATTAATATGGGTTATTGTGATATACATATTCTTATATGTATATGAAAGGAAACATTCTTAGATTTCTTTTTTAGGTTTGAGATTGATTTAGGATAACTTGTTGGCGGCTGCTCGTGATGAGTGGTCGCCTTTTTTTGTTTGCAAAGAATATTTTCCGTTCTAAGAGGATAAAAATGAGCCTACCTACTATCACACTAAACTACTGATTTAGAGCTACTAACAGAAACTATGATAGAGTTATAGCCTATTTCCATACTATTTCTTAACTTTGCACACGTAACGTTACAATAGTGTTAGTTAATATTAAGGATTTCAAAAGATTGTATTATGGAAATGACAGATGCAAAGGTCGTAGAGAAGAAAATCTACGAAGAGGGAAAGAAGCACGATGATTATGCTTCTAAGGCAACAGGTAATGCTGGCTTGACACTGGGTAAACAAAAATAATGCTCAGTATAAACTCTCTTAATTGCTGGGAACTCCTTGAAAAACAGGACAATCAGCAGCCAAGATTGTGCGTTCTTTGAAATATTTTTTGTAACTTTGCAGTATGGTAAAAGGTATAATTTATAGGTACGAATCCCCATCGGGAAAGTCCTATGTAGGTCAGACAACAGATGAGAAACATAGAAGAAGATGTTTTTTCAATAACTGTTGCTACAGCGGTACTCGCTTTGATAATGCTATACGCAAATATGGAGTACATAATTTTAAGTACGAAGTGCTTTTCTCGGATGATTTTGATTCTAAAGAGGATGCTATTCCCGTTCTTAATGAAAAAGAATCGTATTTCATAAAGAAGTATGATTCTTACAGAAATGGGTATAATATGACTTTAGGCGGAGAAGGTGTTAGGGGTCATACATTAGAAGGAAAATCTAAAGAAAATATGATAAATCACCTCAAAGATTACTATAAAAGTCATAGCAATCCTTTTAAAGGAAAAAAGCATTCAGAAGACATGAGGGCTTACCTTAGTGAGTTAGCCAAGAATAGAACTGGAGAGAGAGCACCTATGTATGGTAAACATCTATCCGATAAGCAAAAAGCTATACTGAGTAAGTGTGCCAAAGAAAGAAAAGGAAGCAAAAATCCTTTTTTCAACAAAAAGCATACGAATAAAGCTAAAAATGCTATATCTACAGCAAATAGTAAGCCTGTTTTGCAGATAGATGCGGCAAGTGGAGAAGTTTTGAAAAGGTTTAATTCCGCTTTAGAAGCTGGAGAAAGTCTAGGTAATTCAAAATTAAACTCCGAAATTGTAAAGGTATGTAGAGGTTATGTATCTCCATCTGGTAGGCATTACATTACATGCAAAGGTTACAAATGGAAATATGCACAATAAGGTTCAACGACTATCCCGAAAGGGAGTACACTCAAGCGAGTGGAAATGGAGAGTATCTCGTGAGAGATAAAGATATAGTCTTATCTGTATGGTAACATACAGCAGTTCATTAGAGAACGGGTAAGGTGGTTGCGTACCTTATCGAAAGTTAGTGATTATTGGTACAGCACTCGGTGCTGGTGCTTGGTTGCTTGGCGGTAACAACCGCAGCGTGTTTGGCTCACTCGGTGGCAGCAATATGCCTGAGAACGTGAACATCAACGCCTATGGAGCTAACGCAGGTTCCAATCAGCCAACCGCCTTGCAGGTAATGGAGAAGGAATGCGCTGATGAGGTGAAGTTGCTTACCGACATGTTCGGTTTGAAGCTCGACACCGCTAACAAGTTCTACGCTATGCGTGAGACTGACATCGCAGAGAAGTTCGGTCTTTACAAGTCGCAGGTAGATGCTATTAACGCTGAAAACCGCAGAGCGATTGACGCAGAGTTTGGTCTTTATAAGGCTGGCAGAGACCAGTATGATGCAACCAACGCTAAGATGGCTGCATTGGAGACTAAGATTGCCGTTATGGAAGCACTTGCTCCTTACAAGGAGAAGATTTTGCTCCAGGCTATGGATTTGAAGACTGCTTATGATATTAAGGGGCAGTTGGTACTTCCAAGTACACCTACAGTTACAGGTTATGGTAGCTACTGTTGCTGCAAGGCAGCTTCTACTCCCACTACAGGAGCGTAACAGAGCAGTAAGAAAGTCCGTAAAAAAGACTAAGAAAAAATGAGTTGGTGAGGGGTGTTTGCCCTCGTTGGTGGATGCCCTCTCACCTCTCTATAATATATCACCAACTTAAAGATATTGATTATGATGAATTTCGGAAACAGCCCATTATTGGATATGGGTACAAGTCAGCAGCAGCCGCAGATGATGGATGCCGAGCTACAAAAGATGTATGAGGCAATACAGCAGAAGCGAGCATCTATCAATATGCAAGCGCAGCAATCCGCCACCCCTTTATGGGATGAAATTGACAAGATTGAGGACAATCTGACAGGCGCACAACGTCAGTACTTGATGCAGAATCAGGAATACGTTAATAGCTTGCAATATGTGTCTAAGCTAGTGCAAGACGAGGAATTGCGTATCATACGTCCTCGCATTGAGAGTACTCAGCAAGGACAGGAAGCATTAAAGAAGCATCTATCTTTGATGCAAAGATTGAGAAAGGAGGTGGCACAGGCAGAGGAACAAAAATCTGCTATGCTCAACGATTATATGACTAACCACAGCGACAAAACTTGGCAAGAATATCTCGTTTGGTACAACAAAACAAAGAAAGGAGAAACTAAGAAATGAACGTAACAGAACTGAAAGAGAAACTGCTTACATCGCTTGATTTGTGGGTAGACGCAAGAATAAGTGATATGGTGAAGGAAAACCCAGCACTGGCTATTCCTTCCGTGTACATGAAGCGAGCTTCACACAACATCATCGCAAAGCACAAGGATAGTTGGGGCAAGAGCATTGACAACGCTACCCTATTCATCGCCGATGAAGACGGAAACATTGATGCCGATACCATATTCTCAGACCTCATGCAGATGCTAGAGAATATAAGCAATTATGAGTTTGATTTCGGCTTTGTCAAAGGTCACATTGATGGCGGTGCTATCACAATCGACTTGCCCGACAACATCGTAACTACAATTTTGTTCGGCAGTAAGAAGAGTATCAGCTTCGCAAAGGAAGACTTTGAGGAGCTTAAGAATCTGCTAACAGCAGAATCATAACAAACACAAATTCAATATAATATGGAAACAAAAGACATTATGAATAAGTTTGATGAGCTGTACGGAATGATGGCATCATCAACAAACGTGAAGTATATGCACACATTTGGAGACACGATGCGCTGCATGATGAAGGATATGTCAGCGAAGCACCCAGAGCTGGCGCAAGAGTATCTTGATAAGCTGTGCGCAATAAAATGGAAGAATTATCTCACCAAGAAGGAAGCTTCTGAGATTGTGGACGGAATGAACCCACCGGCAACCTGGGATATGCAGACGTGGCTCAAAGCAATGAATGGGCTAGGACTTGTAACAGAGGAAAAACCTTACTACAATGATTACGCTTTGTACGTTGCGATGAATCAGGTAGTAAGCGACCACGGATGTACAATCGCCAAGATCCTCGGCAAGGAAGATGTGAAGGATATTGGTACAGAGCATTTGGTCAAATATGCACACAGCCTTGCTCTTGACTTGTTAAAAGACAAGGATGGCGTGTACGACATCAGAGAGTATTTTCTGAAATAAGATAAAATATGACGGACATTAAATTAATGGTGGATGCTGCAAGGCAGCTAAACCAGACTTGGAAAATGAGTAGTAATGGTTTGGAGACAGGAAATATCCCAAACGATGTGTATAATGCTTTGTGCGAAGTGGATGAAGCTGTAACCAATCTGATAGACAAGATTGGAGAAGCTACAAAAATAATTACATTAAGCAGCATCTACAAGAACGCATAAAGCTCTGATACTCAGTGAGTTAAATTTAGTATTTTTAACTAAAATAAAATGTGGTATATTTGCATATATCACATTTTTTTTGTACCTTTGCATATAGAAAGAGTGGTTATTTTGACTAACCACAGATTATGTTGAACCAATTAAAATCTTAAAAAGATGGAAGAAATTAAGGAAATCAAAAAGAATTATGAAATGGGATTCATTTCATCACAAGAATTTCTTTGTGAATATGCAGACGTTCTTTCTAAACTTGGAGCGCAGGGCGAACTGATCGATGCTATGAATACGGGTATTGGCACCTCTTGCAGATTTCATAGTGAAGGACATCTTGAATGCCAGCGATGACGAGAAGAAACAGATTAAGGACTTCTTTAATTTTAAGTAGATATGGGTACCATTCTTTTTATAAACGGATTGATTTTTCTGCTTATCGTAGCGATAGTAGATTTAGCAATGAAACATTAATAAAATAAGCCCTCGACATCACGGCTAAGTCACTTATATGAAAGCAATTAAAGTAGCAGTATTTTTTGATTGGATGAAGAACGTTATGGTTTCGTTTTCCGTTGATGAGCTGCAGGGTACTACATTCAGAAGTCATTTCGATGCAGTTGGTCTAGGTGATACGCAGGAGAGAAACGGATTCTTCCTGGCAGCCTATATCACAGACAACTCAGTATTACAGGATAGTTTTATGGAGGGAGTAAGAACATACCTTGATGATGCAGTTGTATATAAGTACGATTCTCCTTATCAAGAGAAGGATGTTCCGGAGAAAGAATTAATGTACATAATTGAGATTAAAAATGAAGACTAGCAGTTTATATGTTACCCGCGACGATGAAATGTATGACACAAAGAGCGGGTTTGAGACTTACGAGGAGGCCAATGCCTATCGTGAGGAGTGTCAGAGAAGTTGGATCAATCATGCCGACTATGTTTTTCTTATAACAAGAGACTCTGCCGGGAATTTTGTCAAAGAGACAAACTTGACAAAAGTAACAAAGGAAGAGAGAATCAAGCTTCTTGAAGAAGCAGGTATTCCATTAAAGTAATTTGTAACCAATTAAAATATTAAAGATTATGACAACAGCAACAATTTTGAGTAAGGCTGCCGAGGATATGGTAGCAGTTCCTTCTTCAGTTAACGAAGACAAGTTCTTTGATTTCGAGAAAGCCAAGACTCAGGCTATCACTCTCGAACAGTTGAGTCGTACACACCGCGAGGATGATGTTTACGGAAATCCGCTCCGTGGCATCTATCACTTTGACCTTTTCAATAAGGTCATTGATGAGTGCAATGAACTCGGCTATAATGTGGAGGTTTACGATATGTTTGCCGCACAGAACAGAGACCGCCAGTCGCCTGGAGTGGTCCGCCTCCCACAAGTGGAGGCGGTCAAAGGTCAGCATGCGGTAGAAGCTCATATCCTCCGCCGAGTTTATGCCAATATCCGTATCACAGATTTTGATAATGATGAGACTACAACTAATGTAGCTGTAGCCTTCCATCAGAAGGGCATTCAGATTGGATTCGGTCCGAATGTGATGATATGTCACAATCAGTGTATGCTATCGCCGGAATTGTATATGTCCAGCTATTCCGAAAAGGGCAAGAAGGGTTCCGGTATGGATGTGGCAGCAATGCTTGATACCTTGAAGTCGTGGCTTGTTGATGCCCGGCACATCATCGAGACTGATCGTGAGCGTATTGCCAAAATGAAGGAGACACGCATTTCTGCAGAACAGATGTTCTTGCTCATTGGTTTGATGACTGCTACAAGAGTAAAGGCAGATACATCACGAAAATCTATTCGTGAGAATATCACCTATCCGCTCAATCAGTCGCAGATTACACTCTTCACAGAGGATGCTGGAGGCTTACCACGACAAGGAGTTTGTGACTGCCTGGGATATGTATAATTCTGCGACCAACTTGTATAAGGCGAACAAAATGGATATTCCAGCTCTCCTTCCGCAGAACAGAGCAATGGTTAACTTTATGAAGGCCAATGGTCTGATAATTTAATTGGTTCGAAAGGAGCTTCCAAGGGTTAGTCCTTTGGTTGCTCCTTATATAGAACGTAATCCAATACTTTTCTATTTGCAGCGTCTATATTGGCAACACTCTTGTCAATATAGATAGCTGTTGTCCTGTTTCCATGGGAATGCCCCAATGCCTCGGCAATGATTTCTTCGGGTATTCCTATGGAGAAGGCTATTGTTGCCCACGTATGTCTAGCCCAATACAGAGAGATATGTGCAAACAGAGGATTATGCTTCGTATGATATTCCTTCTGAAAATCGTGAGCTTTCTTTTTCTCGTTCTTTTCTTTAGTGACAGGTCCTATTGCCTTCAGCCCCTTGTTTGCCTTGCACACAAATTGCTTGTAATTTCTCATATTCTCTGAGAAATTGACTAGCTTTGCTTTTCCTCTATACCTATTTATTATCTGTATGGCTTCCGGTTCCAGTCTGATGCTATACAGTCTTCCCGTCTTCTTTCGTCTATACAGTAATCTTCCATCTACAACATTCTCATCCGTACAATTAAGAATATCGGCAGGGTTTATCCCGATCAAGAAGAATGTAAGCTTGAAATAATCCAGGTACTTCTGCTGCCATGGCTGCACATTATAATTAAATAAGGTACGTAGTTCATCTACAGAAAGAGAACGTTTTTCTGTCTGTTCCGGATTTATATCAAATGTTCTCATCGGATAATGGCTGGTTATCTCATTATCGATGGCATCGTTGAAAACGGCACGTATGTTTCTGAAATGTATGTTCCTGGAGTTTTTCTTTAACCCTTGTCTCACCAACTCGGCATCCAACCTTTTCAGCCAATCCTTTGAGATATCTTCAAAAGCGTAGGTATCTACCTTGCTATCGAAATCGCGCATCTTCTTCAAAGTGGTTGCATATATTTCCCTGGTTCTTTGCGCTGAGCGACTATTCATATATTCTATATACCTATTTATAAATAGGTCTTTCTTCTTAACATCAGGGTCTAGATAGGCCACAACCTTATTCTTTATCTGTGTTGAAGTCTGTTTGGTAAGCTCCCCTTTCATCTGAAGTTCCAATATGGCATTATCAATCTCGACCAGTTTGTTCTTGACAAACACTTCCAACCGCTGCTTGTTTGGTGCATCGACAATTCTTTGCCTCTTAGCATCCCATTGCTCCTTTTTAAGTTTGACGCCAAGAGGAATGTAAGCTGCCTGCCTTTTCTTAGTTATGGCAACTTTTAGCGGTGCCGGCTCTCCGTCCTTGACCGCTCTCGTATCTAAGTATAGTTTCGTTGTTATCATTTGCAAGCTATTTGCAAGCAGAATTGTGCAAAAATGTGCAAGAACGTGCAAGAATGTGCAGGATTCTACTTAGTTGGAAAAAATACGATGTTTTGAAAATACCTAAAATTCAGTGTTTTCTGCGGAAAGAGGGGGATTCGAACCCCCGATTCCCTTTAGGG
>ULTW01029892.1_pt1 | contig 49614 bp, 36 predicted proteins | sample 1957961 | NCBI WGS metagenome assembly ULTW01 (sample SAMEA4835744, study PRJEB28245) | human gut metagenome | biome: gut microbiome; material: fecal sample | place: Denmark | collected 2008 | reverse complement strand
AAGGGTATCTTCGAAAGACTGGTTCCGGATGGCGACCCAAGATACCTGCACCAGGATGAAGGACCGACGGATATGTCGGCTCATGCCAAATCGAGCATGGTGGGAGTATCACTCACCATTCCTATTACCAACGGCAGATTAAACCTCGGAACATGGCAAGGGATCTACCTCTGTGAATTCAGAGAGGGAGGCGGAAGCCGACACCTCATCGCAACGATTATCGGGGAATAAAGATAAAAACGAGGATGTTCGCACATCCTCGTTTTTACGTTAACATAATCATTTATTCTATCGCGTCCAATTCCGTTTCATCCTCTTCCTTCTCCTCTTTCTTTCCGAAATTAGGATCAATCTTCAGGAAAGCAGTAACCAGGAAGGTGATGGCGCAACATGCCATCACGATGATGAAGAACATGCGGTAACCTACCATATCCTTCAGATATCCAGAAACCATGCCCGGCAGCATCAATCCGAGATAGGAGATGCCCGTACAGATGGAATAATGGGAGGTCTTGAACTTTCCCTGACTGTAGAACAGCATGTAGAGGGTAAGAACCGTGAAGCCCAGACCATACCCCAACTGCTCGACAAAAAGACAGCTGGAAACCACGATGAGGTTGCTGTTGAGCGAGTAACTCAGATAGATGTAAACCACATCAGGCAAGGTGATGGCGCAAACCAGAGGCCAGAGCCATTTCTTCATTCCATCCCTGCTCACCAGAATACCACCAAGAATTCCACCCAGCAGCAAACCTATCAATCCCACAGTACCGTTGGCAAAACCATATTCCTGCGGCGACAAGCCCAATCCGCCCTGCGAATTAGGACGGAGGATGAAGGTCTTGGTCATGGTGTTCAGAAGCGCTTCAGGGAATCGGTAGAGCAAGAGAAAGAGCATCACACAGACGGTTTCTCCCAACCCGAACTTCACGAAGAAGGTGCGGAACATGTTCTTCAGTTCATGAGCCACTTCACCCACCGTTCTGTCGGTCTGCACATCATCCTTCGGGCGAGGCATGAAGCGGCTGTGGTAGAGCCACAAACCGATGAAGATACCTGCCAGTCCGTAAAAGATAAGCGCCCATGAGAAGCGAATCTGGTTGCGGAAGAGAACCTGAAGCACACCTGCCAGCATCACCAGAAAACCATTCACAAAGATGATGGCGAGGCGGTAGAAGGTATTTCGCAAGCCTACAAACTTAGTCTGCGTATGTTCATCCAGCTCAATCATGTAGAAACCATCTGCCGAAATGTCGTGGGTGGCACTACAGAAAGCGATGAGGAAGAAGAAGCACATCGTTGCCTGGAACCAGAAGGCGGTAGGCAGCGAGAAGGCGATGCCGGCAAGGGCAGCTCCGATGAGAGCCTGCATGGTGAGCACCCACCAGCGCTTAGTCTTCAGCAAATCTATGAACGGACTCCACAAGGGCTTGATGACCCAGGGAAGGGCGAGCCATCCGGTATAGAGACCCACCTCAGCATCGGTCAGCCCCAACTGCATGTACATCACCACAGAGAGGGCGGTTACGATGACGTTGGGGAGTCCTTCGGCAAAATAGAGGGTCGGAATCCATGCCCATGGACTCCGACTGTTTTTCTTTGTTACCATTTTACATCACTATTTATAAAGTTTCTTGATTTCAGCACCCTGATAGTAGTGCAACAGGATGGCATCATAATGATAACCCTGCTCGCCCATCACGGCAGCACCAATCTGGCAGAGGCCTACTCCATGCCCCCAACCGGCTCCGATGAGTTCGAAACGCTGAGGCACTCCCTGTTCATCCTTATCATACTTATCCACCACGAAGGCTGAACTCAGCAGATGACTGTCGCTCAGCGTACGGCGGATTTCGAGTTCCTTACCGATGGTAAAGGTCTTCTCTGTTCCGATAATCTGGAGTTTGCTGATTCTTCCACTCTTGCCGCGCTCCACGGCCTTCATGTCTAGGATGGCACCCAGGTCCATCTTCAGTTTGTCGGCGATGAGCTGCTGCAACTTCTCCTGGCTGAGCGTTTCCTTCCAGCGGTAGAAATTGACGGTTTCCTGATCATAGTCGTTGAGCACTTCTGACAGGATTTTCTTGTCCTGCGTGTTGCAGAAAGCTGGCGGATTGAAGCGGATCCATTTCTCAGCCTCCTCCTCATTGGTCAGATTAGGCTGTGTATGTTCTACGCCCAGGGCAATGTCGCGAACCGCCGTGAGATAAGTCTTCGGCGTATCCTCCCAGCAATACTGGAATTCCTCGGTTATTCCGCCGCAGCATTTCGAGAATCTTGCATCGCAGATTTCTTCGCCGTCCATCAGAATCTGTCCCTTGGTCTGGCGGATGGCTTCTGCTACATGGGGCGATGTTTCCTTGGTGATGCCCTGGTAGCGCTGGCAGTGGTCGTCGGCACATACATCAAAGAGGGTGTGGTCTTCGCGGTCGTACCAGCGGATGAGCGTATCTTCCTTCTTGGTGAAGGAGAAGAAGTTGTTGCCGCTCTCAGCCACCTCTCGGCGCTTCTTCATCTGTGCCAGGAGCCATGAACGGGAGATGACGGCGTGCGCCTTCAGGAGTTCGAGACTCGAAGTGGCACTCATCTCACTGCTGATGACGCTCTCCAGATATTTCTCTACAGGCAACTCATTGATTGCCACAATCTTATCCGATTCTACCACAAAGCGGAGCGTGCCCAGGAAGGTTTGGGTTTCCTTGCGCTCCCAGTGGAAGTTGACACCGATGGTTACGTCGCTCAGCGAAAACGAGGCGTCGACACTCTGCGGATGAAAGGTAAGCTGGCTGTACTGGTTGCCGTTCCAGAGCACACCGCCTTCTGAGAATTCTACCACCTGTTCGCCCAGCACCTTTTCGCCCTTGGCAAGATAAGGTTTGTTGAGCGAGAAATGAATCTTCTGCGCACTCACGATGCCCACCGTTACGTCGGGCTGCTTACCTTTATTATATAAGGTGGAAGAGGCTTCGGCTGCATCCTCGGCATCCTTAGATGCCTTCAGTTTGGCGATGATGGCGTTCATCTTTTCTTCCGAAACGCCACATTCCTGCAGCAGCGAGAGGGCTTTCTCCTCGGTCAACTTTCGGAAATCTTCCTCACGAGGGGTGATGATGAGTCCGCTCATATCCAGTGCTCCCGGCGAAACCACAAACTGGGCATCGCCTTCGGCAAAATAGGCTTCCGGACGGTGCTTTTCTCTCGGAATGACCACGCTGATGAATTCCTCGCCCTTGCGCCAGGAGATGATGTTCATCATCGGTTCGGTTTCGTTGCCACGCTGAGGCATTGCCTTGTAGAGACGGCGGAAGAGGGCCTCATCGCTCTCAGCACTCTTCGAGATGATGACGAAGGCGGGAACGATGAAGTCGCGAACCACAGAGATTTTCTCCTCATCATTGAGAGAGATGATGTCGGTCAGGTTGCGGGAAAGACGCTGCCAGTTGGTCTGAAGAGGAAGGATGCCGTTGGTTCCTGCCTGGAAATGAAGATGGTCTGGAGCCGATGCACCACACTTCGGACCGTTGTAGAACACCATCAGGTCGCTGTGCAGACTGATGAAGCGGTGCATCTCGCCGTAATTCTTGTAGATGAGCTGAGGCTGATGCTTGCGTGCCGGAATGGTGAAGTGGACTGGCAGAATCGGGAACGGATTCACCAGAAGATGGAATTTCTCGTCTATCTGCTTCGACATCTGTTCCTTAGGACGGTTCTTGTCGCAAAGGAAACAAGGGCGCTCGCCCAAGGTTTTCTTATCTATCTTGGCGCCCGTACTTACGATGCGGGCTGGGTTCCACTGCAGTTTCAGCTGGTCGGAGAACTGGCGGATTTCTACATGCTTGAGGTCGCGGAAGCGGTGGCGCGCATCGGTCCAAACCTCCAGCTGACGGTTGAAGAAACGCGAGATGCTGCTGTCTTCCATAATGTCGGCCTTGCCCTGCAGCAGGTGCTGGCGTGCCTTCAGTTCCATGGTGCGCAGGCGGTCCTTATACAGGTTGTTGGCGTTCACCTTCTCTACGCTGAGGGCTGCATCGCTATTACCTCCCCAGCGGCGGCAGAGGTAGAGTTCGTCGTAGATTCTGCCGATGCGGTAACGGCGCGAAAATGCCAAGCCGAGCGCATAATCCTCACCATACGAGGTGTTAGGAAACTGGATCTGTCTGACCAGCGGAGTGAAGAAGGCGCGCGGAGCACCCAATCCGTTGATACGCAGCGCATTGTTGCATCCGTTTTCATCGGTCCACTCCTTGTGGTCTATCAGTCCCGGTGGCAGGGTGTTGAGGTCGAAGTCGCACATGCGGTACGAGCCGATAATCATGGCTGCCTTCTGCTTGTAGAAGGCATCTACTATCTTCTGGAGTGTCTTTGGTGAAGAATAGAGGTCATCGCTGTCAAGCTGTACGGCAAACTTTCCGCAGAAACTGCTGTTGATGGCTTCGTTCCAGCATCCGCCTATTCCCAGGTCGGTTCTCTCCGGCACAATCTGTATCAGGTTGTCGGCTTTAAGTTCATCCAGTATTTCGCCGGTGCGGTCGGTAGAATGGTTGTTTACCACGATGACGTTAAACTTGAAGTTGGCCTTCTGTCCCAGCGCACTCTTCACGGCATCAGCCACCGTCTTTTCGCGGTTGAAGACGGGGATGATGACAGATGCCTCGTATTCAAAATCCTGCTCACCGAAGTCGGGCTGGCGGTAGAAGGTGGTGTCTATCAGGGCGCCCACCTTGCCCAGGTGCTGGGTGCATGCCTTTTCCATCTCTATCTGCACCTCGCGGTTGCGCGGGTTTACATAGTCAAACTGCTTCTCGCCGCTCTTACGGGTGTCGAGTTCGGCTTCTGAATAGAGGAATTCGTTGAGATGGAAGATTTCGCCCACGCGGCTCAGATAGAGACGGAGGTCGTAGAGGGCGGCAAACTGATACTCTTCGCGGTCGGGTTGGGCGATGTAGTCGGCCAGCGCCTGTGCCTTGATACACCAGAGGCTTCCAAAGTCGAAGTCATCTCGCAAAGAACCTGACTGGTAGTCTATTACCGGATGTTTCTCCATTTTGCCTTCCACCATCTTGTAGTGGTCGGCGTAAACCATGACGGCATCCGTATCATCTGCCACTCTGAGGAATCGCTCCAGCGTGTTGTTTCCCCATCCTATGGTGGTGTGGCGGGTACAGATCATCACGTAGTCGGCATCTGTATTTTCAGCGATGCTGACAATGGTGTTACTGCTTTCCAGGCGGTCGGTGATGACAAACGTACATCCTTCGGGCACCTGATGATGAGCGGCAAAATCAGCACTCACCAGGAAGTGGATATGCTGTACTGTCTTGTACTCATGAAGCACCGACAAGGCATTCTGCGCATCGTCGATGTATTCGCAAGGCAAGAAAAGGTCTATTTTTTCTCTCATTTTCTTACGTTATTTTTGTTCACTTCAGCCCTTTTCGGGGGGCTAAATCTGTGTTTTTTATCTTTATTTTATCTTATTATATTAAAATATGTGGCAAAGATACTAATTTTTCGGCAAAAAACACTATCTTTGCAGTATGAATAATGAAAAAAAATATCTTTTGGGCCTTACACTTGCCGAATTGAAGCAGGTGGCAAAGGATCTAGGCATGCCCGCCTTCACCGGTGGGCAGATGGCGAAGTGGCTCTATGAGCAGCATGTGAAGAGCATTGACGAGATGACCAACATCTCGAAGGCGAACCGTGCCAAACTCGCTGCCGAATACGAAATAGGATGCTTCGGATATTCCGATGCACAACATTCGGTGGATGGTACCATCAAGTACCTATTCCCTACCCGAAGCGGCAAATTTGTCGAGACGGTTTACATCCCAGACAAAGACCGCGCCACGCTGTGTGTTTCTTCGCAGGTGGGATGCAAGATGAACTGCCTGTTCTGCCAGACCGGCAAGCAGGGGTTTGAGGGCAGCTTGCCTGCAGGCGACATTCTGAACCAGATTTACTCGCTGCCGGAGGTGGACAAGCTTACCAACATCGTGTTCATGGGTCAGGGCGAGCCGATGGATAATCTCGACAATGTGCTGCGCGCCACAGAGATTCTCACCGCCGACTACGGCTGGGCATGGAGCCCGAAGCGCATCACGGTAAGTTCGGTGGGCGTGAAGAACAAGCTGAAGCGGTTCCTGGAAGAGAGCGACTGCCATGTGGCCATCAGCATGCACGACCCTATCCCTTCTGAGCGTGCTGAACTGATGCCTGCCGAAAGGGGCATGGGCATTGAGCAGGTAGTAGAACTGCTGAGGAACTATGATTTCTCTCATCAACGCCGCCTGAGTTTCGAATACATCGTCTTTAAGGGCGTAAACGACAGTATGCAGCATGCCAAGGCCATCATCAAGCTGGTGAAGGGACTTGACTGCCGCTTCAACCTGATTCGTTTCCACCAAATTCCAGACATTCCTCTGCAAGGTGTGGATGATGAGAAGATGGAGCAGTTCCGTGATTACCTCACCCAGCATGGTGTCTTCACCACCATCCGTGCCAGCCGCGGCCAGGACATCTACGCTGCCTGCGGTCTGCTCAGCACCTCGAAGAAAATCGGAGAAATCCGTGAGCACGAGGATGAAGAGAAGATGAATAAGTAAGGAAAGGTGGGGGAGAAATGGTTAGAGAATCTTTAAAGATCCTACTTGCCGGCTGTCTTTTGTTCCTTTTTCTGGCAAGTTGCAGCCCGGGAGGAGGAAGAAACAGAAAACTGCCCAAGAGCACAGGACAGCCTTACGAGGTGGTGCTCGAGGGAGATACCGACAGCATCGTTACGAAGATACTGACGGAAGAGGTGCCTGCCCTGCCCCAACCCGAACCGCTCTGCCGGCTCATCCAGGTTAAGAAGGGCAAGATCCACGGCAGCTACCTGCTCGTTAGAACTCGCATCGTAGTGAACATCCCGGCAGCGGAATTTTCAGTCAGGCTGAGCCGCAACGAGAATGCTTCACCGCAGACCGTCATCCGCATCTCTGCCCGCTCGCTGCAGCAACTCAGAGAGAAACTCAACCCCGAGAAACTGCGCCAGCTCGTAGATGATACAGAACTGGAGCACCTCGCCTCCATCATCTCCACCAACCCGAGCAAGCAGAACCGCGAGATGCAGCAGCTGGTAAAGAAGAACTTCGGCATCAGCATGAACATCCCTGCCGAAATGCAGGCAAGCAAGAAGGCCGGAAACTTCATCTGGATTTCAAACAACGCCAGTTCGGGCATGAAGAACCTCATCCTCATGAAAGTGAAGAGGGAAGAACGAAGAGGGAAAGCCAATTCTGATGCTTTTCCTGTTCAAGAGAAGCAGCAGATTGACAGCATGCTCCGCACAAACATGCCCGGCGAAACCGACAGCATGTACATGATAATCCCGGTCCTTTCAGAAAAAGGACTCTGGGAGATGAAGGGCGACGCCATGGGAGGCCCCTACGTGATGAGGCGCATCCGCCTAAGAAAAACGAGGGATGAAATCATCATCATCGGCTTCGTCTATGCGCCCGAAATGAAAAAGAAAATATTAATCAAGCAGCTAGAAGCTGCGATTTCTACTATAAAATAAAACGATAAATGGACAGCAAAAAGATTAGAGTGGCCATCACTCACGGAGATACCAACGGTATCGGATACGAACTCATTTTTAAGGCATTCAGTGAGCCAGAGATGTTGGAGTATTGTACCCCTATCATCTACGGTTCGCCTAAAGTGGCAGCTTATTACCGCAAGGCGATGAATCTGCCTGCCCAGTTCTCCATCATCCAGAAAGCAGAAGATGCTGAAGACGGAAGAATCAACCTCCTGCCAGCCGTAGACGAGGAGGTAAAGGTTGACATGGGCATGCCTACTCAGGATTCGGGTACGGCAGCCATCAAGGCACTTGACCGAGCCATGACCGACTACCGCGACGAGCTCTTCGACGTGCTCGTTACCGCACCGGTAAACAACCAGAACGCACAATTTGAGGGCTTCCAGTTCAAGGGCCACAAGGAATACATTGAAACTTGCCTGGGCGAAGGTGCCAAGGGCCTTTCCATCCTCTGCGGCGGCGACCTTCGCATCGCATCCGTAACCGGAAAGACTCCGCTCAAGGACGTGCCGGCAGCTATCACCCAGGAGCTCATCATCGAGAAGGTGAAGCAGATGCACACATCACTGAAGCGAGACTTCATGATTACCAACCCGCGCATCGCCGTGCTCGCCCTGAATCCTAGCAACAACGGTGAGGAGAGCTGCGGACCAGAGGAAGCCAGCATCATCATCCCAGCCATTGACCAGCTTGCCGAGCAGAAAATACAAGCTTTTGGTCCTTACCCTGCTGACGAGTTCTTCGGCAACGGCCATTTCGTAGAGTTCGACGGCATCATGGCCATGTATCATGATCAGGCTACTACCCCGTTCCATTCTCTCTACACCGAGGATGGCGTACTCTTTACTGCCGGTCTGCCACTCGTCCACACCGCTGCCAACACCACTCCTAGCTACAGCATCACGGGCTGCAACGAAGCCGATGCAATCTCCTTCCGCCATGCCATCTACTTGGCGCTGGATGCCTTCTGCAACCGCGAAGACTATGATGAGGCCTACGAGAATCCACTGCCTAAACTCTACCACGAGAAGCGTGACGAGAGCGAGAAGGTAAGATTCTCCATCCCTAAGAAAAAGGGATAAGAGAAAGATTCCCTATTCCCGAGAAAAAGCGGAATAAAGAAAGATTCGGGAGGGCAGATGACGCAAAAAAGGCAAATCTGCCCTGTAATCAGACCTCCCGAACGTTAAAATAAAAAAAAAATGCAGATAATTCAGAAAAAATGAGTAATTTTGGCAGCTAAATGGATACTTCCGAACTACAAAAGATAAAACAACGCTACAATATCGTCGGTAACAGCGACGGATTGAACCATGCGCTCGACGTAGCCCTACAGGTAGCGCCGACCGATCTCTCCGTGCTCATCATCGGCGAGAGCGGTGTGGGTAAGGAAATCATTCCAAGGGTGATTCACGACAATTCGCCACGCCGCAGAGAGAAATATTTCGCCATCAACTGTGGAAGCATTCCGGAGGGAACCATTGACAGCGAACTCTTCGGACATGAGAAGGGTTCCTTCACTGGAGCCATAGGCGAAAGCGAAGGATACTTCGGTATTGCCAACAAGGGTACCATCTTCCTCGACGAGGTGGGCGAACTCCCGATACAGACGCAGGCAAGACTGCTGCGCGTGCTCGAAACGGGAGAATACATCCGCGTGGGTGGAACTGAGATAAGGAAAACGGATGTCCGCATCGTGGCAGCCACCAACGTAAACATGCGCAAGGCTGTGAGCGAAGGCCGCTTTCGCGAGGACCTCTACTACCGCCTCAATACCATCCCGATACAGATGCCTGCATTGAGAGAGCGTGGCGACGACATCCTCCTGCTCTTCCGCCTCTTCGCCATGCAGATGGCCGAAAAATACCGTCTGCCTAAGATTTCACTCTCAGATGAGGCCAAGCAGATCATGCTGAAATACAAGTGGCCGGGAAATGTGAGACAGCTCAAGAACATTACCGAACAGATGTCAGTGCTGAGCCGAGAAAGAGAAATCGATGCACAGACCCTCACCCAGTTTATTCCGAGAGATGAGGAGTCTACACAGCTCGCCACCATACAGAAGGATGGCAAGGACGACCATAGCTACGCCAGCGAGCGCGAACTGCTATACAAGATTCTCTACGAACTGAGGGGCAACGTGAGCGACCTGAGACGTGAGATGAACAGCCTGCGCAAGCAACTCGATGAGGCACGCCAGTTGGGCGGTACAGGCGGATATGTTTCTCCGGTTCAGCCGAATACCCAGGTAGCTCCAGTATCATCCGTATCTCCGGTTTCATCGGTTTCTCCGGTTCCGTCCGTATCATCCGTTCCATCGGTTTCTCCGGTATCTTCCGTACCTCCGATTACCGATCTTGACGAGCTACAACACATCCGTCAGGAAATAGCTACAGGAGGCATGAGGGGCACTTACAAACCCGAAGCCGAGGATGCTGAGATTGAGGAGATCAAGGAAGAAAACGAGAATCTGAACCTCAGCGACCTCAGCAAGCAGATGATAGAAAAGGCACTGGAGAGAAACAACGGAAACCGCAAGAAAGCGGCAGAAGAACTGGGAATCTCCGACAGAACTCTGTACAGAAAGATTAACAAATATAAGTTATGAAGCATATACGCGCGTACCTATATATAATAGGAGTCACACTGATGGTGGCGGTCATGGCAGCATGCTCCGTGAGCTACAAGTTCAACGGTGCCAGCATCGACTACACCAAAACCAAGACCATACAGATAGCCGACTTCCCTATCAGAAGTTCGTATGTGTGGGGTCCGATGGGTCCGATGTTCAACAACGAACTCAAGGATAAGTTTGCCAGCAACACCCAGCTCATACAGGTGTCACGCAACGGAGACCTGAAGATAGAGGGCGAAATCACCCAATATTCTCAGCGCAACAAGTCGGTTAGTTCTGAGGGATACTCAGCACAGACTGAGCTCAGTATCACCGTAAACGTACGTTTCACCAACACCAAGAACCATGCCGAGGACTTTGAAAAGCAGTTTACATCTGCCAAGACCTACGACACCACTCAGAGCCTTGCCTCGGTGCAGGAAGAACTGGTAACCCAGATTATCAAAGACCTGGTAGACCAGATATTCAACGCTACGGTAGCTAACTGGTAAAGTAAGTGAAGAACGAAAAGTGAAGAGTGAAGAATTCAACGGCTTTACTAATCATAAAGTTCAAAACTCAATGTTCAAAGTTCAAAGTTCAAAGTTCAAAGTAAAATAAAGTAAAGTAAAAATATCGTGGAATTAAGCAGATTGATACAACACCCGGAGGAAATGAACCGAGAGACGCTCTACGACTTGCGCGCCCTCTTGGCCCTATATCCGTATTATCAGACGGCACGCCTGCTGATGTTGAAGAATCTGTACCTGCTCCACGACCCGAGTTTCGACGAAGAACTGCGCCGTGCAGCCATCTACATCACCGATCGTAAGATTATCTTCGAGATGGTAGAGGCAGCTCACTATCAGATAAAAAACGCCCCTGAAGAGGCTGAATCCAACAAGCAGCAAGGCGTAAGAGGAATAGGAGCAGAAAAACACGGAGACCGTACTAGCGACCTCATCGACCACTTCTTGGGATCCATTCCTATGGAAGAAGACGAAGAAGAGAAGAAGGAGAAACGTAAGCCTACACCTGCTGACGCGGCTGTAGACTATGTGGCTTATCTCATGGAGACCGAAGACCAGCAGGAGCCAGAAGATACTTCGCGCACCATAAGTCTCATCGACGACTTTATGGAGGATGGCGGTTTCAAACTGCCTAAAATCCAGCAGGACGAAGATTACAAACCAGAATTTACTCCCGAACTTCAGACCGATTCCGGCAAGGATGGCGAAGAGGAAAACAGCGGTGTATTCACCGAAACCCTCGCCCGCATCTACATCAAGCAGGGCAAGTATCAGAGGGCTTACGAAATCATCAGCCGCCTGCATCAGCAGCATCCTGACAAGAACGGATATTATGTTGACCAGCTCAGATTCCTTGAGAAACTGATGCTGAACAGCAAGAAGAAATAAAGAAGAATAATAAATAAATAAAACTAGTTTTAAAAAATGGCTTACACATTATTAGTAGTATTAATCGTCCTGGTAGCTATCCTGATGATTTTCATCGTGCTCATCCAGGAATCAAAGGGAGGTGGACTTGCAAGTAACTTCTCTTCAACCAACTCAATCATGGGTGTTCGCAAGACCACTGACATTGTTGAGAAATTAACATGGGGCCTCGCTGTAGCCTTGGTTGTCATCAGCGTGGCATGTGCTTATGTAGCCCCTCAGGCAGCTGGCGAAAGCAGTGTTTTGGAGGGAGCCACTCAGGAGCAGACCGCTCTTCCTGCTATGCCAGGTGCTAGCAAGGATGCAGCAGCAGGTGCTCAAAAGGCTGTTCCTGCAGCTGGTGCAGATGCCCAGAAGGCAGCTCCAGTTGTTCCAACAAGCCCTGCAAAATAAAAAATAAGAAAAAAGGTACGAAAAAATTTGGTAGAACCATTTTTTTTTCGTACCTTTGCACCCGCTTAACAAGAATATGGTGGACGTAGTTCAGTTGGTTAGAGCGTCAGATTGTGGTTCTGAATGTCGTGGGTTCGAGTCCCACCTTCCACCCAAGATAAACCCTGCAAGATTCATTTCTTGCAGGGTTTCTTGTTGTATATCCGTATTGAGCGGAAATTCTTTTTTGTCATATAAACGAATTGCAATAGTATTTCTTTAAGTATATTATAGACTGAAAACATACAAAAAAGCCTGCTAAGGGAAGAAAATATCCCTCTAGCAGGCATTCTTATAAGGATGAATTGAAAACTTATCTGATTACTTCCACTTCACCATCCTTAGCAATCTTAACGATGCTGGAAGGCTGATGAGGATTATGCTCCTGACGGCGGCTCCAGCAAACATAATCTACAGCATTGAGGATTTCCTCGGAGATGTCGCGATAATTCTGTGCAGCAGGCTCACCACTCACATTAGCACTTGTACTTACAATAGGCTTCTGAAAACGATAACAGAGTTGTTTGGAGAAAGGCTCATAGGTTATACGCATCGCCAGACTTCCATCCTCTGCTACCAGATTATTAGCCACTCCACTCGCATCATCAAGAATAACCGTAGTAGGCTTTACAGGCATAGCAGCATCGATGAAATCCCATGCTACCTGTGGCACATTGCGGAAATAACGCGCCATGCGGTCAGCAGAATCTATCAGGCAGATAAGCGCCTTAGAATCGTCACGTTTCTTTATTTCATAAACTTTCTTTACCGCTTCAGGGTTGGTGGCGTCGCATCCTATGCCCCATACGGTATCTGTAGGATAGAGTATCACTCCACCCTTTCGCATGCACTCTACAGCACGCTTGATGTCTTCTTCTACAGTCATAATACTATAAAACTAAAATCAAAAATCTTTTGAATCTTAAAAATCGTCACTAACATCTTTCTTCAAACACTCATAATAAGCTATGTCCTTCATACCATTGAGAAAAGCAGAAGCATCCATGCGTTTCTTGCCACTGAGCTGCAACTCCTGAATAATGAGCCATTCATCAAGGCAAGCTACTTGTAACGACTTCCCCTCAACGCGGAGCGATCCCACAGGCGCATCACCACGCTTCATACATGAAAGACGGGTAGAAAATATCTTAAGTACCTGAATTTTCTGTGTACTCTGCTTATGGGATGGATGAGTAGTAGGCTCAGGGAACCTCACGTAATCATCATCTCCCTTAGGATCGTCAAAGAATACTACTGTCTCCTTCTTCTTAATTTCAGTCCATGCACCAGGGTATGGAGAAAGACCGCGGATGAAATCATACACCTGTTTGGCAGGCTTGTGGAAGTCGATGCGACAGGTATCCTTGAAGATTTTCGGAGCCGGCTTGAGTTCGGCACCCTGTCCTATCATTTCGCTCTGAGGAATGGAACCGATATTACCATCGGCAGCGATGAGCGCATCAATGGTTTCCAGCGCCAATTCAGCACCAAGATGCATCAACCCGTCATAAACATACTCCACATTTGCCGTCTCCGGAATAGGAAAACGTTTCTGCAGAATGATGCGACCGGTATCAATATCGTGGTCGAGGAAGAAGGTGGTAACACCCGTCTCCTTCTCGCCATTAATCACTGCCCAGTTGATAGGCGCCGCACCGCGATACTGCGGAAGGAGGGCTGCATGTACATTAAAAGTACCATATTTCGGCATCGCCCAAACCACCTCTGGCAGCATGCGGAAAGCAACTACCACCTGCAAGTCAGCCTGATAAGAACGCAACTGCTCCACAAAGTCAGGGTCCTTCATCTTTACAGGCTGCAGCACCGGTAAACCATGCTCTACGGCATACTGCTTAACCTGCGAAGGTTGCAGCGTATCCTGATGTCTGCCCACCGGTTTATCAGGCTGCGTAACCACAGCCACCACGTTGTAACCGCCCTCTACCAGGCGCTTGAGGGATTCCACCGCAAACTCCGGTGTTCCCATGAAAACAATTCTCAAATCCTTCTTCTCCATAAAATACTAATATTTTAAAATAAAACCAGCAAAGCCGTTGAATTCTTCACTCTTCGTTCTTCACTCTTCACTTTAAACTCCTACTCTGCCGACATATCCGCTACAATCTGCCTGTACATGGAATAGATTCTAGTACGGCTGATGTAACCCTTCAGTACGCCTGCCACATCAACCACTGGCAGTTGGGCGGCATCGGTTTTATCAAATTTCTGCATCACCTCATCCATACTGTCATGTTCGGTAAGAACGGCAGAAGGCTGCATCATCAGCTGACGCACGGTGAAATGCTGATACAGTTCGGTGCGGAAGATGATGTGGCGAATCTTCGTAATATCTATTACTCCCAACAGCACACCCGCCTGATCCAAAACAGGCAGAAAGTTGTTGTTGCTGCGACTTATCTCACTCACCAGCTTGCTCATCGGCAGATCCGGACCTACCGGATGATAATCTTTCTCAATGACATCCTGCATGCCCAGCAGGGTGAGCGCAGCCTTGTCAATATGGTGGGTGAGCAGCTTGCCCTCTCTAGCCAGACGCAGGGCGTAGATGCTGTGACTCTCGAAGATGCTGATGGTGAGCAGCGAAGAGATGCACACTATCATCAGCGGCATGAAGAGCTGGTAGCCGCCTGTGAGTTCGGCGATGAGGAAGATGCCCGTAAGCGGTGCATGCATCACGCCCGTAATGAGGCCCGCCATACCCATCAGTGTAAAGTTCTGCTCAGGAACATAGACACCTACCTGATTCACATTCCAAAGGCGCGCAAAGAGGAAACCGGCAAAACCTCCGATAATGAGCGAAGGAGCAAAGGTACCACCGCATCCGCCACTACCATTGGTGGCCGAGGTGGCAAAAACCTTGGTAAAGGTTACCAAGGCGATGTAGAGGATGAGCAGCTGGTTGTGCCCGTAGAAGAGCGAACGGCTCATCACCTGCCCCCAGTCTTCCACATTCTGTCCCTTCAGCAGCACGTTGACAGCCGAATATCCCTCGCCATAGAGCGAAGGGAAGAGGAAGATGAGCGAACTCAGAATCAGTCCGCCAAACAGCAGCTTTACGTATGGATAAGGCGAAAGCTTGGCAAAGAAGCCCTCGCATACCGACATGGTGCGCATGAAATAAAGGCTCACCAAACCGCAAAAGATGCCCAATAACAAGCAGGCAGGCACGCGGTCGAGCGCCCACGGACTGGTAAGCGTAAAATCGAAAAGGCTCTTGGAGCCCATCAGGATGTAGGTAAAGCAAGTAGCTGTTACACAACTGATAAGGATAGGCAGCAAGGAAGCCATGCTCAAGTCTACCATCAGCACCTCAAGCGTAAACACGAGTCCGGCAATAGGCGCCTTAAAGATTCCAGCAATGGCTGCAGAGGCGCCACAGCCCACCAGCAGAATCATGGTTTTCTTGTCCATGCGGAAGATTTGTCCCAGGTTTGAGCCGATGGCCGAACCCGTGAGCACAATAGGAGCCTCGGCTCCCACGGAACCACCGAAACCGATGGTGATACCTGATGCCACCACCGATGACCAGCAGTTGTGGGCCTTGAGCTTGGAATTTTTGGTAGAGATGGCGTAAAGCACACGGGTGATACCGTGGGAAATATTATCTCTGACCACATATTTAATAAAGAGCATAGTGAGGTAAATGCCCACAATCGGGAAGAGCAGGAAGAGCAGGTTATAGGTGCCCTTGTTAAATCCCGAAGTGAGCAGCAACTGTATTTCGTGCACAATGCCGTGCAGGAAATATCCTGCCACCGACGCCAGAAGGCCGATGATAAAAGCCAGGATAAGGGTCATCTGGCGGTCAGAAATATGTTTTTTCTGCCAATCCACCATCTTACTGACCCATCCCTCTTTCTGCTCGTTATAATCTAGAATTTCTTCATCCATCTTTTTTACATTGATTTAGAATTCCGATGTGAAATGGAACTTGATGTGTTCAAAATCCTGCTGCGCCATGCTCAACACGTAGCCCGAATCGGCAAGAAAGACATCGCGCCCCTCAATATCCTTGGCCATGTACTGGTACTTGCGCTTCTTGAAGTTCTCGAGTTCCTTCTCGTCATCAGCCTCTATCCAGCAAGCCTTGTGAAGATGCACGGGCTCCCAGCGGCACTTGGCGTTGTACTCGTTCTCCAGGCGGTACTGGATAACCTCGAACTGCAGCTGACCCACGGTGCCCACGATGCGGCGGCCGTTGAACTGGTTGACGAAGAGCTGCGCCACACCCTCGTTCATGAGCTGCTCCAATCCCTTCTGGAACTGCTTGCTCTTCATCGGGTCATCATTCTCGATGTACTTGAAAAGGAGTGGAGAGAAGCTTGGCAAACCGCGAAAATGCATCTTCTCTCCCTCCGTCAACGTATCTCCTATCTTGAAAATACCGTTGTCTGGCAAACCTACAATGTCACCAGGATAAGCCTCGTCAATGGTACTCTTGCGCTGTGCCATGAACTGGGTAGGCGAAGAGAAACGCACGTTCTTATCCAAGCGCACGTGGTAATATGGCTGATTTCTCACAAACTTGCCCGAGCATATCTTACAGAAAGCGATGCAGGAACGGTGGTTTGGATCAATATTGGCTGTAATCTTGAAGATGAAACCACTGAACTTAGGTTCTTCAGGCTTCACCAGTCGCTCCTCTGCCTGGGTGGGTCTAGGAGATGGAGCAATATGAACAAAACAGTCGAGGAGTTCCTGAACACCAAAATTGTTCAGTGCCGAACCGAAGAACACAGGTGCTACCTCGGCCGAACGGTAGGTTTCTTCCTCAAACTCAGGGTAAACACCATCTACCAGTTCCAGTTCCTCACGCAGTTGTGCAGCCTCACGTTCACCAACCCGCTCGTCGAGTTCTGAACTTTGGATGTCTACCTCTACCTTCTCGGTAACTCGCTGTTTGTTAGGGGTAAAGAGATTCAGCTGATGCTCGTAGATGTTGTAAACGCCCTTGAAACGGGCGCCCTGGCCGATAGGCCAGCTCAGCGGGCGAACCTTGATTTTGAGCTCTGCTTCCAACTCGTCGAGCACATCAAACGGGTCGCGTCCCTCACGGTCCATCTTGTTGATGAAGATGATTACCGGGGTATTTCTCATGCGGCACACCTCCATGAGTTTGCGGGTCTGTGCCTCCACACCCTTGGCAGAGTCAACCACGATGATGGCTGAATCTACGGCTGTAAGTGTGCGGTAGGTATCCTCGCAGAAGTCCTGGTGACCTGGAGTATCCAGAATATTCACCTTATAAGGTTCTCCCTCCTGTCCGGCAGGGAGATAATCAAATTCCATTACAGATGTAGATACCGAGATACCACGCTGTTTCTCAATATCCATCCAGTCAGAAGTCGCAGTTTTGCGAATCTTGTTATTTTTTACGGCACCTGCCACCTGAATCTGTCCACCGAAAAGCAGAAACTTCTCGGTCAATGTTGTCTTACCAGCATCCGGGTGAGAGATAATGGCAAATGTTCTTCTTCTTTCTATTTCGTTCATCCTGTTGTATATATATATAATAATGTATATTCTTAAAAAGTAATCACTAATAACTAATCCCTACATGTCGTCATCATCAAACTTGAGTCCCTCGGTTCGGTCTTTGATGTAATAATCGCTGAGCAGACCTATGAAGACGGTAATCTCCTTGATGGCCCTTTCGGTTTCGGGCGTAATTTCCTTCTTCTGCAGGCGCAGCATCATCACACCATAGAGGGCATCGAGGCAGGTTTCAATCTCGTTGAGATCCTTGTCGCCCCGCTGGCGCAGCTCTACGATGAAAGGCAGCACCTTATAATATTCGGCATTGTAGATAGGAAACTTGGTGCTCTGCAGCAGCATGCCGTGCAGGTCAATGACGTCCTTGAGTATCACCTTATTAATATTAAGGTGTCCTCCCTCGCGCTTTCCCTCCTCGTTCATCATGCGAATCAGGTTGCCAAACCAGTCGAGTTCTTCCTCGCGCTGCTCGGGTGTAAAGTCGAACCGGTCTACATAATTTTTCTTGATGACAGGCAGCGAGCATCCGTAAGCTCGGATGATGTCCTCAATCTGCCACATATATAATAAGTATTCTGCGATACTTTTCTTTCTTAATTCTTGTGCTACAAACATTTTTCTGTATAAGAAGAAACGAGCTTAAGCCCTATTAACTATAAACTCTAAAGCGGCTAAAGCCCCTATAAACTATTAACTATAAAACTCTTTAAAATTCCGGCAGATGATACAGATTGAAAATCGTGCCGAAGAGAGCGATCATGGAGAAGATGATGACCACGCTGCCTATTACCTTATTGATAATGACGATGCCGTTGGTATCAAACTTGTTCCTAATCTTGTCGACGAGCCAAGTGAGTCCGAACCACCACAGCAGGGCTCCGAAGACGATGCTGAGATACCCTACTCCCATTTCTACCGGCATATCCGGTACGACGAAAGCAAACTGCGCAAAGGTGGCCATGAAGAGGAACACGATGAGCGGATTGGAGAGTGTTACGAGGAACGCCGTGATGCCGTTGTGCATCAGGGTACCCTGCTTGTTGCTCGACTTGTGCATGTTCTTCATCGGGTCGCTTTTGAAGCAGTAGATTCCGAACACAAGGAGCATCAGACTGCCGAAAATCTGAAGATAGAACTTGTTCTCGGAGTTGCTCACAAAATCCATCACAAAACTCATGCCCAAGCCTGTAAACAGAGCATATACAATGTCGCTGCATGCGGCACCCACACCTGTTACAAACCCATACCAGCGACCCTTGTTGAGTGTACGCTGGATGCAAAGGATGCCTACCGGCCCCATAGGGGCTGAGGCAAGAACACCGATGACAATTCCTTTGAATATGAAGTCAAGGATGTTTATCTCAATTGGAAATGCTAAATTCATCTTAGTATCGTTACAATTTCTAACAGTCGGCAAAGTTACAAAATTTCGGGCACAAAGCACAATTTTTTCGCCTAAAAGTTCATTTTATATCCGTTTTTTATATTTTCGGGCACGGATTACACGGATTATGCGGATGTTCTGCATGAATATAAACAGGATTTAGGGCAACAGAGAAACTTCGGACAACAAATCGTCTGGCAGAAAAAAAAAGGAAATTAAAATTTTTTATATTTAAAAATAAACGAGATTCAAAAGTTTTCAGTATCTTTGCCGAGAAATAAAATAATTCTAACTAATTTTAAATAATTAACATGACAGATAATACACTTAAACCGTACGTAATAGGCCTTGACCTCGGCGGTACAAATTCAGTTTTCGGCATCGTAGATGCTCGCGGAGAGATCAAAGCTACAACTGCCATCAAGACAGGCGGTTACGAAAAAGTTGAAGACTATGTGAAGGCAGCCGTAGAAGCTCTCCAGCCTATCATTGATACGGTAGGCGGCATTGACAAGATTAAGGCAATGGGTATCGGTGCGCCAAACGCAAACTATTATAATGGAACCATTGAATTCGCTCCAAATCTTCCTTGGGCACACGACGGAGTGGTACCATTGGCCGACTTGTTCAGCAAAGCCCTCGGCGGCTTGCCTGTAGGTATGACCAATGATGCTAACGCTGCTGCGCTCGGCGAGATGACATATGGTGTAGCAAGAGGCATGAAAAACTTCATCGACGTTACACTCGGTACAGGCGTAGGTTCTGGTATTGTTATCAACGGACAGATGGTTTACGGCTGCGACGGATTCGCAGGCGAATTGGGTCACGTTACCATGGTACGTGGCAAAGAGGGCCGTACCTGCGGATGCGGCCGTACAGGATGTCTCGAAGCTTACTGCTCTGCCACTGGTGTGGCTCGCACAGCACGCGAGTTCCTCGAGAAGAGCGATGAGCCTTCATTGCTCCGCGAGATGAACCCTGAGGATATTACATCTTATGATGTGAGCGTTGCTGCAGGCAAGGGCGACAAGCTGGCACTGCGTGTATACGAGTTTACCGGCAAGATGCTCGGTGAGGCTTGTGCTGATTTCGCAGCCTTCTCTTCACCAGAGGCTTTCGTCTTCTTCGGTGGTCTGACCAAGGCTGGCGACCTCATCATGAAACCTATCCAGAAGGCTTATGATGAGCACGTGCTCCGCACCTTCAAGGGTAAGGCTAAATTCCTTGTTTCTACCCTTGATGGCAGTTCTGCTGCCGTACTCGGTGCGAGTGCAGTGGCTTGGGATATGTAAAGGGTTGTAAAAACAAAAAGGTTTAATTTTCCATTTTTGGAAAAATCAGTTTAGGTAATATGCTTCGCGAAACTCGTGAGAGGATTGTAGCGAGGGTTAAGATTGTTAGGAAAAGCCTGGCACTCGAGAGAGCGTCAGGCTTTGCTTTTTCTTATCATAAACAAAAAACCTCAACAACCACCATGCGGTCATGGTGGTCATTAAGGTCATTGGTCATTAAGGTCATTAAGCTTTTTCCAACCAGTTTCTCACCATCTTCTTGCCGTCTGGCGTCAGCACGCTTTCCGGATGAAACTGGATACCATGAATATCATAGTTCTTATGCTTCAGACCCATGATGCAACCATCATCGCTTACCGCCGTAACGTCCAGGCAGTCAGGGAATCCCGATCGGTCTACCACCCAAGAGTGGTATCTGCCAATCTCTATGCGCTTGTCCAACCCGTCGAAAATAACATCGTTGCCGAACTGGGTGCAAGGGGTTGCCACTCCATGATACACCTCAGAAAGATTGGTAAGCTTGGCTCCAAACGCCTCGCCTATAGCCTGATGACCCAGGCATACGCCCAGCATTGGCTTGCGGCCTGCATACTTGCGGATAACATCCATCAGCAGTCCCGCCTCCGACGGAATGCCCGGCCCCGGACTCAGAATGATCTTGTCGAAGCGTTCCAGCTCCGGCAACTGGAACTGGTCGTTGCGGAACACCGTAACGTCAGCTCCCAACTCCTTTACCAGATGGGCCAGATTATAGGTAAAGGAATCGTAATTATCTATGATTACTACTTTCATCTTTTGTTATTTATTATTGATTAGTGAGTAGTGAGTACAATCAGCGAGAAATAATCACTAATCACTAATAATTAATCACTATTACAACTCTTCAGCAATGTGAATCGCCTTGGTCAGCGCACCGAGCTTGTTGTTACACTCTTCTAGCTCATACTCATCATTGCTCTTTGCCACTACTCCACTACCCGCCTGGAACCAGAGTTCGCCGTTTCGGCTAATGAAGGTGCGTATCACGATGGCCTGATTCAGGTCGCCGTTCAGACCGATGAAGCCGATACAGCCTCCGTAGGCACCGCGGTTGTGAGGCTCCAGCTCTGAGATAATCTGCATCGCTCTCACCTTAGGCGCACCGCTCAGCGTGCCGGCAGGGAAGGTATCAATAAACTCCTTGATGTGGTCGGCATGCTCATCCAACTCTCCGCTCACACGGCTCACGAGATGGATAACATGACTGTAGAACTGCATGTCCTTGTAGAAATCTACTTTCACCCCATGACAGTTGCGGCTCAGATCATTGCGCGCCAGGTCTACCAGCATCACGTGCTCGGCATTCTCCTTCGGGTCGTTGCGCAGGAATTCGGCAGCCTTGCGGTCCTGCTCCATATCTCCTGTGCGTCGGGTGGTTCCGGCAATCGGGTCAATGAACGCCTTGTTGCCCACGATGCGGTTATGGGTTTCAGGCGAAGAACCGAAGATGCGGAAACCGCCGAAGTCGAAATAGAAGAGGTAAGGCGAAGGGTTGATGCTGCGCAGCGCACGGTAGAGTTTGAAATCATCACCTTCATATTTCTGTACGAAGCGGCGACTCACCACAATCTGGAATACATCTCCGCGCAGGCAGTGCTGTATGCATCGGCGTATGTTTGCCTTGTGCTCCTCATCGGTGAGCGTAGAGGTGGTTTCGCCCACCGGGTGGAAATCATAAGGTTTCACATTTGCCTTGTTCACCGCCTTGAGCAGTTCGTCGAGTTCTGGAACTGAAGAGTGAGGATCTTCACTTTCCTGGAGCGCAATGAGCTCCATGGTGTTGTTGAAATGGTCGAAGACGATGATGTCCTTATACATGATGTAATAGATGTCGGGCGCATCATTCTTCTCCATGGTGGTATCCTTGACAGGGATGTTCTCAAAATATCTCACCGCATTGAAGGTGGTGAATCCATAGAGTCCGCAGAACTCCTTGCTCTCGCCCTCTACATGGAAGGAAGAGATGAAGTCGTTGATACTCTTTGAGATGGCGAGTTTGCACTCCTCGCCCTGACCGGCACCGAAGGCAGGAAGCTGCTCTTTCTCTACTCTTCCGTCGGGATAGGTCTTGATGACCTCACCATGACTCACGGCGATGCTTGCCAGCGGATGCACACCGATGAAGGAGCGCGAATTCTCGGAGCCATGATAGTCGGAACTCTCCATCAGAGCCGACTGCGGATAAATATCTCTCAGTCGCATGTAGACTCCCACCGGCGTATAAAGGTCGGCGAGAATCTTGCGGATAACTGTCTTGTAATTAAACTTCATTTAATTTATGATTTACTGTATATAGTTTACAGTTTATAGCATGAACCGCTTTGACAATCGTGCTCAACGGCGCAGCCTCTGTTAACTATTAACTATAAACTATTAACTATTTAAAAATTGCCGTATTCTCCTGCCATTTCCTTATGGCTCAAATATGTTTCTACATCCTTGTCGCCACGGCCTGATACGGTGAGCACCACCACATCATCCTTCTTGAACTTCATCTTCTTCAGGGCTGCCACGGCGTGCGCACTCTCAATAGCCGGAATGATGCCCTCCATGCGGGTGAGCTCGTAACCGGCGTAGATGGCCTCATCATCCTTAATGGCGAGCACATGACTCCTGCCCGATGTGGCAAGGTCGGCGTGCATAGGGCCGATGCCCGGATAATCGAGACCGGCACTGATGGTAAAGGCTTCCTCTATCTGTCCGTCCTCGGTCTGCATCACGAGGGTGCGTGCTCCGTGGATGATGCCCTCTGTACCGCAGTGCATGGTGGCAGCGGTATAATCGGTATCTATTCCGTGTCCGGCAGCCTCAGCCAGATATATCTTCACGCGGTCATCATCAATGTAGTGGTAGATGGTTCCGGCAGCGTTGCTTCCGCCACCCACACAGGCGATGAGGTAATCAGGATAGTCGCGGCCAATCTTCTCCTCAAGCTGCCATTTCAGTTCTTCAGAGATTACGCTCTGCATCTTGGCAACAATGTCTGGATAAGGGTGCGGACCCATGGTAGAACCTACGATATAGAAGGTATCCTGTGGGTGGCAGCACCAGTCGCGTATGGCCTCAGAGCAAGCATCGCTCAGCGTCATGTTGCCGGTGCGCACAGGGTTCACCTTGGCTCCCAGCATCTTCATGCGCTCTACGTTGGTATGCTGGCGCTCTACATCGGTGGCACCCATGAAAATCTCACACTTCATGTTCATCAGGGCGCATACCGTAGCTGTAGCCACACCGTGCTGTCCTGCTCCGGTTTCGGCAATGATGCGGGTCTTGCCCATCTTCTTGGCCATGAGAATCTGACCGATGGTGTTGTTGATTTTATGTGCACCGGTATGGTTCAGGTCCTCGCGCTTCAGATAGAGTTGGCATCCGTACTTCTCGCTCATGCGCTTGGCATAATAAAGAGGTGAAGGACGGCCCACATAATCTTTCAGCAGCGCACGGTATTCCTTCTTGAACTCCTCGCTCTCAATGATTGGCTTGTAAGCCTGCTGCAACTCGGTTACACATTTATATAATATCTCAGGAACATACGCTCCTCCGAATTTTCCAAAAAATCCTTTTTCGTCAACTTGATACATAATACTTAGTTTATAATTTATAGTTTATAGGGCAAGCCTGCTATACGGCGAAGCCGCTGTTAACTATCAACTACTTTTCGAGGCAGTCAAAAAGCTCATCTAAAGCCTTATCCGGATCACCGGTTTCATTGAGCAGGGTTACAAACTTACTGCCGATGATGGCTCCCGCCGCATTATCCTGCGCACTGGTAAGGGTCTGCTTGTTGCTGATGCCGAAACCTATCATGCGTGGGTTGCGCAGATTCATGCCGTTGATGTGGTTGAAATAAGCCAGCTTGGCATCGCCGAAACTGCTCTGGGCGCCCGTGATACTTGCCGAGCTGACCATGTAGATGAATCCATCGGTATGCTCATCGATGAAACGGATGCGCTCCTCGCTGGTTTCAGGGGTAATCATCATGATGACACGGATGTCATACTTGTCGGCTATGGGTTTTACTACCTTCAGATAATCATCAAAGGGAAGGTCTGGGATGATGGTGCCGCTCACTCCGCTCTCTACGCAGCTCTTGAAGAAAGCCTCAATGCCGTAGTGCATGATTGGGTTCAGATAACCCATCAGCACGAGTGGAAGCTGCACTTCATCCTTGATTTCCTTCAACTGAGCGAAGAGTTTCTTCACCGTCATTCCGTTCTTCAGAGCCACGGTTCCGGCACTCTGGATAACAGGACCATCAGCTAAAGGATCACTGAAAGGGATTCCTACCTCAATCATATCTATCCCCTTGCGCTCCATTGCCTTAATTACATCACCGGTACCTTCCAAAGTTGGACATCCGGCGCAGAAATACAAGCTCAAAAGCTTGCGGTCTTTATTGTGTGCAAATAATGCATTTATCTTATTCATTTTTTTACTTTTTTTTTACCTTTTTACTTTTTTTTACCTTTAAAAGGAATTCCTTGAGTTTCTCTACATCTTTCAGTCCCGGTTCTATCTCAAACCTGGAGTTGAGGTCGATTCCTACGCATCGGGGATGATGGAAAGACAGGATGCGGGAAGCATCTTCCGGACCGATGCCGCCACTCAACAGGAATGGAACATCGCCATCATATTCATCCAGTACCTGCCAGTCAAACTGCTGACCACTTCCGCCCACCGTCTTACATTTGGTGTCGAAAAGGAAGTAGTCAACAGCGCCTACATACTCCTTATATTTCTGAATGTCCCCGGCATTGGAAACACTAATAGCTTTGATTATCTTCATATTCCCCTTTGCTGCACGCAGCTGCTCACACAGTTCCCTGCTCTCATTTCCATGCATCTGCACCGCATTCAGAGAGAATGAATAAATCTTGTCCAACATCGTGGAAACGGAATCATTCACGAAGACTCCCACTCGGCACACATTGCGGTCAGCATCAGAGCGAGCCAGCACATGACTGGCATACCGTGGAGACTTAGGATAAAAGATAAATCCCATCATATCAACGCCGAGTTGCGCAACCTGCTTTACATTATCAGGTTCACGCATTCCACAAACCTTTACTAACATTTTTCTTTATTGTTTATTCTTCATTAAAGCTTTTGCCCTTACAGGGCGCCTTGCTGATTGCCATTATACCCAGGGCGATGCCCTGGGCTAGGAGCTTCTGCCCTTTCAGGGCGTTAGGAGCAAACAATCCTATAATTTAGAAATAAATTCTGCAAGCGCCACGCCCGGGTCAGCCTGTTTCATGAACTGTTCGCCCATCAGGAAACCTCTGAAGCCGCCTTCTTCTCTCAACCGGAGAACCGTCTGCGGGTTGGAGATGCCACTCTCGCTCACCCTGCACACATCCTTCGGAAGTTTCTCTGCCAATCTGAAGCTGTTCTCTACATCCGTAAAGAAAGTTCCGAGATTTCGGTTGTTGATGCCGTACATATCCGGTTCCAGTTCAGCATACTCGAAGTCGCGCTCATTATGCATCTCGAGCAGTACCTCCATGCCCAGCTGGTGTGCCATGTTCATGAGTTGCTTACACTCCTCCTTGGTCAGGCAGGCCGCAATGAGCAGCACGGCAGAAGCTCCGCAGTATCTCGCCTGCAGCAGCTGGTATTCCTCTACCACGAAGTTCTTATATAAGATAGGTAGGGTAACGCCCACATGGCGCGCCTCCTGAATATACTCATCATATCCTCCGAAGTAATCAATGTCGGTGAGGATGCTGAGCGCCGAGGCTCCGTTCTGCTGGTAGGCGAGCGGGATGATGCTCGGCTTACCTTCCTGTTTGATCCAGCCCTTGGAAGGCGATTTGCGCTTGAATTCAGCGATGATTCCCGTCTCCGAGTTCATCAGCGACTCCTTCATGCTTCCGCCCGGCACCTTTCCCCCATCTTCCTGCATTTTCTGTTCGGTGAGGGTTATCATCTGCCGTGGCTGGATAAAGCGCTTGCGCTGCTCAATCTCTATTCTTTTATGAGCCACAATTTTCTCTAAAATATCAGCCATTTTTTTCGTTTTTACTTTTTAACCTTATTGGGGGACCAGCGATGGAATCGCTGGGAACGGGGGCGCAAAGGGGGAGAAAGGGGTTAAGCCTCTTTTTACTTTTTTACCTTTTTACCCTTTTACCTTTTTACCTTTAAAGCCCCTTTAACTGTTGATTTCTACGAATTTCTTGAAGGTAGCGAGTGCCTTACCCGAGTCAATGCTCTCTCTTGCTATCTCCACACATTCCTCTATGCTTTTCTGTCCCTTCTCCATTACCTGGATGCCGAAGGCTGCATTGGCGAGAACGATGTTCTTCTGGGCTGGGAGCGCACGGTTTTCAAGCACCGCATCAAAGATATCCTTAGCCTCTTCCTCTGTGGCTCCACCTCTCACCTCTTCTGGCTTGGCTATCTCGAAACCGAGATCCTGAGGCTTGAAGATCTTCTCATAGTTGTTGGTGGTTACCTTGAAGTCGCTGGTGAGTGAAATTTCATCATATCCGTCGATGCTGTTAACAATGCCGAAATCAATGCCTAGTTTCTGGTAAACCTGGTTGTAGAGGCGCATCTGGTCGAGATTGGCTACACCCAGCAACTGGCACTTAGGCTGACTAGGATTTACAAGAGGACCTAACAGGTTGAACACGGTAGGAAACTGCAAAGCCTTGCGGATAGGACCTACAAACTTCATTGCCTTGGCGAAGAGCTGGGCATGAAGATAAACGATGCCTGCCTCGTTGATGCTGCGGTTCAGCTTGTCTATATCATCGGTAAACTGAACACCATGGTTCTTGATGACGTTGCTGGCACCGCTCACCGAAGTAGCCGCATAGTTGCCGTGCTTTGCCACCTTGTAACCCGCACCCGCAATGACGAAGCAGGAAGTAGTAGAAATGTTAAAGGTGTTCTTGCGGTCGCCACCGGTTCCCACCACGTCAATGTAGCGGTCGCAATTCAGGATGGCTGGCACGCCTGTGGCAAGAATTCCGTCACGGAAACCGAGCAGTTCATCTACCGTTACGCCTCTCATCTGCAAACCGGTGAGCAGGGCTGTAATCTGTTCCTCAGGAAATGCACTCTTGGTGATTCCTACAATGATGTCTCGGGTTTCCTCACGAGAAAGTTCCTCGTGGTTCAACATTCTGTTCAAAATGTCCTTCATTTCCATAGTTAATATCTCCTATATTTTTATTTTTCGTTGTAAAAAGAAAAAGGGACCTGTCGTAAGTTACGGCAGGCCCCTAGTATATTATGTTGTTCACATCCACATACGGCGTCTCGACTCACGACTTCTGGAATCTTGAGTTACGCCACCACCATGATGTAGATACGAATGTATTCATATTGCTTTTTCTTTTAATTGTTTGTTACTACCAAAAACGAGGCGTTTCTTTCTTTTTAACGAAAAGATTCTCCTTCGTTCTTCAATTTCTACTGCAAAAGTATAGTTTTTCTTTTAAACTGCAAACTTTTTGTCGAGAAATTTTAGGATTTAACACTATTTTATCATTCAGCGCCCCTTTTTCTCCACTTTCGTCTCACGTTTTCTCCACTATACCTTATTATATATAGGGAGAAAGAAAAAGAAAAAATTATTTCGCCGGAATGTAATAAATTTCCCAACACGCCGTTATTTATTTAGAGAACAGGTTACGGAAAGAGGAAAACTCATCCTCAAGACATGCCCGTTCTGAAATCAACAAATAACAAGAAGTATTATTCAAATTTAAAGATTCACGCCTATGAAGCAAGTATTTACACCAAAGAAAATGAGACCTTCGGCTCAGACCATCTACTTCATCAAGCAGATAGCCTACTCCTATCATACCATGGTGCAAAATGGGAAGCTAAAGGTGTGCTATCCTAACTAACAGAAGAAGAAGAAAGATGAAAACAATGGTATCCCCTTCATTGCTCTCAGCCAACTTCATTGACCTGAAGAGTGATATAGAGATGATCAACAAGAGTGAGGCCGACTGGCTCCACCTCGATGTGATGGATGGTGTCTTCGTGCCCAACATCTCGTTCGGCTTCCCTGTGATAGAAGCCGTGAGCAAGGTGTGCACCAAGCCCCTCGATGTTCACTTTATGATACAGCACCCGGAAAATTACATTGAGCAGACTGCCAAGCTCGGTGCCATGATGATGAACGTGCACTACGAGGCCTGCACCCATCTGCACCGCACCATCCAGCAGATTCATGCAGCAGGCATGAAGGCAGGAGTTACCCTCAACCCTTCTACCCCGGTATGTGTGCTGGAAGACATCATCTGCGATGTAGACATGGTGCTTTTGATGAGCGTTAACCCAGGCTTCGGCGGACAGAAATTCATCGAGAACACCATCAAGAAGATAGGCCGTCTGCGCCAGCTCATCAAAGAGAGCGGAAGCCAGGCACTCATCGAGGTAGATGGCGGCGTGCAGGCAGAAACTGCTCCAAGACTGGTGAAAGCCGGAGTAGACGTGCTGGTAAGCGGAAGTTATGTATTCAAGAGCACAGACCCTTATGCTACCATCCATGCCTTGAAAGAACTCCACTAATCAAGATTCAGATAGATATTGTGCTCCTTAGCCATCTTGCGGAGGTTAAGGAGCGCATAACGCATTCTTCCCAGACTCGTATTGATACTCACATTGGTACACTCGGCTATATCCTTGAAAGACATCTGCTGATAAAAACGCATATAAACCACTTCGCGTTGTGGAGCCGGCAGAAAGTCTACCAGTTTCTTCACATCACGGAGCACCTGTTTGCGTACCATCTCCTGCTCAGCACAGTCTGCCTGAAAATCTTCGCCTCGCAGACAGGAAAGATCATTATCGTTCCCCTGTTCTACCATGCGGAACACACACTGACTGCGATAACCGTCGATGATGACATTATGCGCTATGCGCATTAACCACGAAATAAATTTGCCCGAACTGGAATACTGGCCAGCATGTAAACGACTGATTGCCTTCACGAATGTCTCCTGGAAGATATCATTCGCCAAATCCTCATCGTGAACCACGAAAAGGATATAAGAGAACAGTTTCACCTCGTTGCGGGAAAGCAACAGGTCAAAGGCTCTGTTGTCGCCCCCGACATAAGCCAGGGCCAACTCTTCGTCTGTCATTTCATTGAGTTTACTCATTTTCTTAATCTTATTTTATTCATTAAGTAAATGTCTATCTAATAGGCTACCCAGTATTTATTGCGTTAATAATGTTAATTATCGTTGCAAAGGTAACATTTTATTTTCAAAACACCAAACATTTTTCCAAAAACATTTAATTTTAACATTACCAGCACCTGTTTTACAAATAAAATTCGTATCTTTGCAGCGATGTGTTAAACGTAAGACCCGACTAACGAATAAAACAGATCAATACAAACGAATTCATAATACAAATAATCATAAAACTAGAACAAAGACAATGAAGAAATTCTTTAAGACCTTACTCGTTGCTCTGCTTCTCATCCCATCCTGCGCTTGGGCCGACGGATGGAACGATGCTGAATATCAGCGCATTGAACAGAGCATACAGTTGCCAGGCATCAAGCAGGCAGCTAAGAAGTATGCTATTTCTGCCTATGGAGCCAAGCAGAACGCTTCGGCTGCACAGAACCAGAAGGCTATCAACAAGCTCATCGCCCTCGTTTCTAAGAAAGGTGGCGGTACCGTAGTCATCCCAAAGGGTACCTGGCGCACAGGAGCCATTGAGATGAAGAGCTTCGTAGAACTGAATCTCGAAGAGGGTGCCGTACTGCAGTTTGCCTTCGAACCGAAACTCTATCCGCTGGTACGCACATCATGGGAGGGCATCGCATGCTGGAACTATTCTCCATGCATCTATGCCTACAAGGTTACCGACATCGCCATCACTGGTAAAGGTACCATCGATGGAGGTGGTAACAACGATACATGGTGGCCAATGAACGGTAATGCCAGATTCGGATATAAGGAGGGCGTAACCAAGGAACACCAGAAGATGGGATCACGTGCCAGACTGCTGAAGATGGCTGAAGACGGTGTGCCTTTTGACGAACGCAAGTTCGGCATGGGACAGGGTCTCCGCCCTCAGCTCGTCAACTTCGTACGCTCTGAGCGCATCCTCATCAAGGATGTCAAGATGATCAATTCACCTTTCTGGGTGATGCACCCTCTGCTCTGCAAGAACATCACAGTAGACGGCGTAACCGTATGGAACGAAGGACCTAACGGAGACGGATGCGACCCTGAAGCATGCGAGAATGTACTCATCCAGAACTGTATCTTCCACACCGGCGACGACTGCATCGCCATCAAGAGCGGACGAAACAACGACGGTCGTCTCTGGAACCAACCATCCAGAAACATCATCATCCGCAACTGCCGGATGGAAGACGGACATGGTGGCGTAGTCATCGGTTCCGAGATTTCAGGCGGATGCGAGAATGTATACGCCGAAAACTGCGAGATGGACTCTCCTCATCTGGAGCGCATCCTCCGCATCAAAACCAACAACTGCCGCGGCGGACTCATCCAGAACATCCACATGCGCAAGGTTACCGTAGGCCAGTGCAAGGAAGCCGTGCTCAAGATCAACCTCGACTATGAGCCAAAAGAGGCTTGCTACCGCGGATTTGAACCTACTGTGCGCAACGTGAGCATGGAAGATGTTACCTGCCAGAAAAGCAACTACGGTGTGCTCATCATCGGTGGGAACAAAATAGAAAACGTATACGATATCCATGTAAAGAACTGTAAGTTCGATGGTGTCATCAAGCAGCCTGTCAAGATGACCGGCAAGACCCGCGATGTGAAGTTCGACAACCTTTTCATCAACGGTTCCCTGGTTCTCAACAAGGAAGACCGTCCTTACCAGACCTATTCAGAGTGGCTCACCCACAGCGAGATGCAGCGCACTCCCCACCCATACAACCTCGACTTCAGCCCGAAGAAACCTCGCTGGAGCTACGTGATGGGCATTGAGATGGAAGGCATGCTCGACACCTACCTCCATTACAAAGACGGAAAGAGCACCTTCAAGGGAGCTGATGCCGAAGCCAACAACGAAGCTATCATCAACTACCTGAAAGAATATCCAGCCAAGATGATTGACGAAAAGGGAAACATCACAGGCTACAAATATGAGGATTTCAACCTCGACAATGTGCGCACAGCGAAGTTCATCCTCCGCATGCACAACCTCTTCCCTAGCAAGAGCAGCGAACTGGCACTGAAGACGCTCTTCAAGCAGCTGCAGAACCAGCCTCGCACCAAGGAAGGCGTTTACTGGCACAAGGCTATTTACGCCAACCAGGTATGGCTCGACGGCATCTTTATGGGGCTGCCTTTCTACTGCAACTACGCCGTTCAGAACCTCAAGCCTAAGAAGGCGAAGAAGATTCTCGACGATGCGGTAGACCAGATTGTAAAGACCGACCTGCGTACCTACGATGAGAAGACCCAACTCTGGAAGCATGCATGGGACGAAACCCACAGCCAGTTCTGGGCAAACAAGGAAGACGGAAAGAGCCAGCATACCTGGGCAAGAGCCCTCGGATGGTACGTCATGGCGATGACCGAATGCCTTGATGCCATGCCTGAAGATTATGCCCGACGCGGCGAAATCATCACCTTATTAAATAAGGCAATGAAGAGCGTGGTGAAATATCAGGATAAGAAGACCGGTGTTTGGTACGACGTGATGGACGTAAAGGATTCTCGCAACTACCTCGAGAGCACCGCTTCAAGCATGTTTGCCTATGTTCTCCTCAAGGGTTACCGCAAGGGATACCTCGGCAAGGAATATCAGGAAGCAGGTATCAAGGCTTATGAGGGAATCCTGAACAACTTCATCCAGGTAAATCCTGACAAGACCATCAGCCTTACCCGCTGCTGTGCTGTCAGCGGACTCGGTCCTGGCCCTGGTCCATACGTCAAGAAGCCAAACTTCAAGCGCGACGGAAGTTTCGACTATTACATGAGCGAGCCTATCCGCGACAATGATGCCAAGGGCGTAGGTCCTTTCATCTGGGCTAGTCTGGAAATGGAAATGCAGGGACTGAATAAGTAAAACTTAGTTTATAGTTTACAGTTAATAGTTTATAGTTTACAGCGGCTTCGCCGTATAGCAAGATTGCCCTATAAACTATTAACTAAACTGTAAACTGAATTTAAAGAATTCTCACCGATGGAAAAGAAAATATTCACAACAATGGCAGCAGCGCTTATGAGTGCTGCTGCTTTGGCACAAACTCCAGCCTTTCCGGGCGCAGAAGGTCACGGAAGATATGTAACGGGCGGAAGAGGTGGAAAAGTAATCCACGTAACTAACCTCAACGACAGCGGAACGGGTTCTTTCAGAGAGGCTGTCAAGTCTGGTAAAAGAATCATCGTCTTCGATGTGGCTGGCGTCATCGCCCTGAAGTCTGATCTCAAGTTTGCTGACAACATCACCATCCTCGGACAGACAGCCCCATCTCCGGGCATCACCCTCAGATATTACACCGTTCAACCGGGCAACAACAACATCATCCGTTTCCTCCGCATACGCCGCGGAGAGGAAAAGAACATCAATGACGGTGCGGATGCTACCTGGCAGCGCAACAAGACCGGCATCATCTTCGACCACTGTTCCTTCAGTTGGAGCATCGATGAGGTGGCTTCATTCTACGACAACAACAATTTCACCATGCAGTGGTGTACCGTTGCCGAGAGTCTTACCAATCCGGGCCACTCTAAGGGAGCACATGGTTAGGGTGGCATCTGGGGAGGTAAGCTTGCCAGCTTCCACCATAACTTCGTAGGCCATCTCATGAACCGCGGTCCGCGTTTTAATGGTGCAAGATACGGATGGACAGGCTACACCAGTAACAAGGATTACGATACCTACCAGTGGAAGAACACTGTGCAGGCAGAAAACGTAGACTTCCGCAACTGCGTGATGTATAATGCGCAGGGAACCTGCTACGGAGGTCCGGGCGGCGGACAGATCAACATCGTGAACAACTACTACAAGGCTGGTCCCAGCCATAGTTTGAAAGGTAAAACTTTGAATGGACTCAAGGTAGATGTAAGCACAGGAAGCGTACGGGGAAATCAGGACCGTATCACCCTTGTCACACTTTCTACACAGAGCAACTCCGACAAGAATCATCCTGAGTTATACGACATGACCAGCCGTTACTTCATCAACGGAAACACCACAGAAACCACCAAGGGTTCTGTTACCAAGAATCAGGATTGGAAAGGTATCAGCTACGACAAAGGCATTCCAAGCCTGAACGGAGAATACTACAGTCCGGATGCCAAAAACTTTTATGGTGACAATGTTGCCCATGTAACCATCAGCGGCAAGTCTTGTGTCAAGATCAAGATGGACGCTCCTGCTCCAACAGGAGAGGTTACCACCCACTCTGCTGCCGAATCCTTCAGCAAAGTACTGTCATACAGCGGAGCCTCGCTCTACCGCGATGAGATTGATGCGCGCTACATGGAAGAGGCTAAGACTGGAACAGCCAAGTATAAGGGAAGCATTACCCAATCGCCTGGCATCATCGACAAGGTATCAGATGTAAACGGCTACACCGAGGCAAACTTCGGCACCGCTACTCGCCCAGCCGACTTCGACACCGATAAGGACGGCATTCCTGATGCATGGGAGATTACCAACGGCTTAGATCCAAACGATGCCTCAGATGCCCTTACCTACTCGCTTGATAGCAAGGAGTACTACACCAACCTTGAGGTTTACGCCAATTCGCTGGTTGAGGACATCATGAAGCAGGGCAATGCCGATGCAGAGAACAAGGTAGATGAATACTATCCTGCATGGAAGAACCCTACAGGCATCTCGCAGATTATCACCTCCAATCCCAGTGAATTAGCCGAAGTAAAGTATTACAGCCTCAACGGCACCCTCCTTTCTGCTCCTCAAAAAGGCATCAACATCCGCAAGATGCTGTTTCAGAACGGAAAGACCGTAGTGGATAAGGTAATAAAGGAATAAAACTTCTTATAAAACAAAAAGGGCATCCCCATGTTTGGGAATGCCCTTTTTGTTTTATATGTATATACAATCTGTTACTTTACATACTTCTTACCGTTCTTGATAATCAAGCCCTTTGCAGAAGAAGAAACCTCCTGACCAGCCATATTATAGGTCTTACCATTCTTCTTGGCTGCAGCAGCGTTTACTGAAGAGATGCCGGTGCTAGTGCCTATCGTATACTTAAAGCCAAAGAAGCCCATTCTAGTACCTGCAGCAAGCACATAGTATGTACCACCAGCAGCAACGTTGAAGGTTACTATACCATTAGACTTTGCGGCAATAATATTTTCATTTTTCTCGTTCAGTGTAAATTTCTGAGATTCACCATCCTTTGCGCTTGGCAAATTATAAGGACCAGGAGTCACCTCAGCAAAATCAGCATCCAAAATATGGAAACCTTTAGTTGCTCCCATCTGTATAGCTACAGTTAAAGTTCCTGCATTTGCAGTCTCGAACTTATAAACACATCCAGTTGGCTCAGCTCCTTTCACCAACTTACCATTGTTCTTACCACATACGTAAGCAGTAAAATCACCATCAGCCCAATTATCCACAGCCTTACCATCTGCAAAAGCAGTACCAGCATTCTCCATATAAGTCAAAGTGACATTTTTTACTGACGTAATCTTATCACCAGCATTTACCTTGTCACCTACCTGCACAGCATAAGTTCCCTGAGCATTAACACTAGCAGCCAAAGCTACGGCTGCGATAAGAGTAAAGAATTTCTTCATAATCGTTTTATTTTAAGTTTATATATTATTAATTAGTTATTGAATAACTTTATTTTAGTTTGATTCATTTACTAGTTTATTTCGGTGGCAAAAATAATAAATCATTTTGAGAATCTCAGAAAAATGTAAACCAAAATGAACTAAAACTACGAAAACGATTACGTAAATTCAAACGTCAAGTACCAGAATATAAGAGAGTTTTAGCTAGCAGACACAAAACGGGCTGAAGAGACAGCAGCCCCTTCAGCCCGTTGCAGAACTATATACTAAATTACAGAATTTTATCCTTCCTTTATCTTCCAATCACTAATTGTCCGCTGATTGCTGTCATAATTTACGCCAATCTTAAACAGGCGCTTACCATCAGCAGAATATGGAATCAGATATCCCTTTTCATCTATTTGTTTGATTGCTTCTTCGGCAGAACCATCATACTTCAATTCGAAAACAAATACAGCATCAGGCATATACACCACTGCATCAGCCCTGCCTATTGCACTATCCTCCTCTACCCTCATATGGGCGCCCATCAGGTTGAAGATAAGATAGAACACCGTCTGGAAATCCCGTTCGTTCTTATTGCTCAAACGGTTGGAGATGCTGGCAAGATACGCTTTCAATCGAATCATTGCTCCCTCTACATCTCTATCATAAAGCATTTCCAGGAAATCACCCACCAGACTATTATTATCCAAAGATATTGGTGAAAGATAGTTAGGTGCAAGACTCTTGAGCATACCTATTTTTACCTCCCTGTTAGGATATTCCAGTGTATAACGATGCAGCATCGGATTATACTTCTTGATGGTGAGATAACCGCTCTGATAGAGCAAAGGAAGCGCAGAAGTCATCATTTCCGGCGAAACATCAAAGTCATCCACATCACATGATTTCTTCTCAATATCCATCACATTGACGTGATACTTCTGCAATGTCTTAATAAGATAAGACGGAGTGCCGGAGCCAAACCAATAAGGAGCAATCTTTCGTGCATTCAGCGCCTTTACCAGACTGAACGGATTGAAAACATCCTCTGATTTCTCACTGAAATGATAGCCGTCGTAGAATCTTGTCAGCTCTGCCAGGCATTCCTCATACGTCATGCCAAGGTCTTCTCCCAATGCCTCTATATCCGGTTTCATCTGAGTGGTAAGTTCCTTCTTGCTGATACCGCAGATAGCCGAATACTGGTCGAACATGCTGATATTGTCGAGGTTATTCAGCTCGCTGAAGATGCTGAGCTGCGAGAACTTAGTGATACCCGTAATGAAGGTAAACTCTAGGTATGGGTCGAGCTTTTTCAGAGGACTGTAGAAGTTCTGCATGATGCGGCGGAGGGGCTGCAGGTTCTCCTTCTCATGTACCACATCCAGCAATGGGGCATCATATTCATCGATGATGACAACCGCCTTTTCGCCCGTTTGCTCATAAGCACGCTTTACGATACCATCCAGTCTTTCATTAGGATATTTTTCACCTTCTCCCTTACCGTATAGCTTTTCATAGGGCAAAAGCTGTAGATTCAGATAACTGTTCAAGGCATCAGCATCAAAGTGCTTGGCACCGCTCATATCAAAATGAAGCACAGGATGCTTCACCCATTCCTTCTCATAATCAGCTATTGCCAATCCCTCGAAGAGTTCCTTTCTACCCTCGAAATAAGCTTGGAGAGTAGAGGCAAAGAGCGACTTTCCGAATCGTCTTGGACGACTCAGAAAGACATACGACATCTGCTTTTCTCTGAAATCCACGATATATTGGGTCTTATCTACATAGAGATAACCTTTCTCACGGAGTTTTTCGAATGTCTGTATCCCCACAGGGTATTTATTTACTATTTTTGCCATAATCTTACAAACTTTACGTTTTGCGCGGCTAAATTACAAAGAAAATCTGAATTAACCAAAGAAAATATCAAATAACTTAACTTTCACTTATCAAGAAATGAAAGGAGATAAGGAAGTACTATAAAGATAGCAAGAGGGTGTGCCATAACTTATGACGCACCCTCTATATACCTTATAATGAAAGATGAGGAGAATTAATCCCAAAGACTGCCGTTGCTTGGACGGGCAAGAACATCATTTGCATCATCAATGGTTTCACCAGATAGCGTAGAACTTGGAGTTCCACTACCTGCCAAGATAACACCAACCTCAACTTCTGTAATTTCCATAACTGGCTTAATATATTTTTTCATCTTTATTTTCTTTTTAAAATTCAACGTGTTTGTTATAATAGTAAAGTTTAGTAAATAGCAAAGGCGATTACTTCTTGATCATCTTCTTGCCGTTGCAGATAACAATGCCCTTGTAGTTCGCGCCAACCTTCTGACCAGAAAGAGAGTACATGATGCCGTCTGCCTTTACACCATTCTGCTGGATAGCCTGAATGCCAGTAGTGTTTCCACCAATACCGATGGAATAATACTTAGCAGGGGTTGTTGTAGGAGTAGCAATCTCCAAATATGCCTTGTTTGCAGGAATTGTAACAGTATTTGTAACCTGATAGAAACCTACAATATTGTTCTTATTAGCCAAGCAGTAAATGTTCTCTGCACCTGCCTTTGTACCATCAGAAGTCTCCAAACCTGTCTCTGTAACAGTAGCAGTTTCAGAGCTAGACTCCAATACGTAATCACCTTTTCCTTTCAAGATAACAGCCTTACCTGCTTCAACTACACCATTAATCTTTGTATAAGTAAGCTCGTTAGAAGAAGAGCTGTAACTTACAGAATAAGCCTCCAAGCCATCAGTTCTGTTTGAGTAATCTACAGCAAATTCAGAAGCATGAGTTGCGAAACCAGCTTCGCCTATTGTAACTTTCTCTGATGAAGAAGCTGTTGCAACAGTAAACTGGTAACCATAGATCATAAGTTTAGAACCTGTACAGAAAATATAATATGACTTATTCGCTTCTACTTCAAAAATCACATAACCATACATCTTTTCTGTAAGCTGCTGCTTTTCATTAAGTTCTTGCGTATTACCATCTCTATCTTTCAAAGTTTTTTCTACAGAATTTTCTCCTGTTTTGGCATCAACTACATAGAAAGACTTTGTTGGACCAAGCTGAATACCCAAACTCAACGTTCCAGCCTTAGAAGCTGTAAACACATAATAGCATCCGGTTACTGGTAAGTTTTTTCTTGAAGGCTGATAAGCAGAACTAAGTTCGTCTACTGGATTTTTTGTGCCCTGAACACAAGCTACATATGGATCTGTTGAAGCTAATGTACCACCTTTTGATGCACTAAAAGTTTCCTCACTACTAGCCATAATCAATTGGGTATTAGCAGATTTCAATACCTGTCCACCTGTATAGGTAACATCCTTTTGAATAAGTACAGTTTCTGTCTGCGCATACATACTCGTCGCCATAAACAATGCGACAATAAAAGTAAATAAGTTCTTCATCTTTTAATAGTTTTTAAATTATTAATATAATTTGGTTTAGAATTCGTTCGTTTACGCCTGCAAAAATACGACTTAATTCTCATTTGGCAAAAGGAAAGAGAGATAAAAAGGCGGAAATGTACGAAAACGATTGCGTAGCTTTTAAAACAAAATTGAAACAAAAAGTTCTTAAATAGAAATAATAAGTGTAATTTTGCACCAATAAACTTAATTATGTAAACAATAAAATAAAGTATAACAACCTAAAAGGCAAACAAATGAAAAGAAATCTACTCAGATTTGGGCTCTCACTCATAGCCCTGTTTGTTATGGTAGTAGCAAATGCACAAACCTACCAGAACGAAGAAGCTAGCGTTTCATGGCCGTTTAATGACGACAACTACGCTACGCAGTACACTAAATCACCAGAAAATGGTTTCAGTCTGGTTTCCGTAAACACCGGTGACTTGAAGTATTTTCTCAAGACATCACAGACTACAAAAGACAAAGACGGAAACCAGATGGTCATGGCTGGTTTCGGTCCTGTTGGCACAACAAAAGCCGTAGAATGGACCGTTAAACCAAGCAAGGGTCTTACATTCACCCCAACATCTATCAGTACCTATGTAAACCGATTCGGTACAGATTCAGAAAATGGAGTTACCGTAACCGCCAAACTTAGCAACGGAACTTCTGTAGACTTGGGTAATTTCACGGCATTAAGAGAAAACAAAACTACAGCGGATGACAGATATTCGAAAAACGAAAACCTGACCAACCATATCGTCATCCAGCTCACTGCCGACCAGCAAGCCCAACTGACATCAGCTGAAGGCTTCACGCTAAGTTGCACAGTCGGCGTTGGCTCTACTAAGCAGCAAGGCTTTGCCGATGTACACATCAATGGTCTCTTGAACGGAACCGTTCAGCAGGTTGAACAGTACACCCTGTCGGCTGCCGTTTCAACCGTAGGAGCAGGAACAGTCAAAGTATCTCCTGCAGGAACCGTATTTGATGCAGAGACATCAATCACCGTAACAGCAACAAAGAATTTCGGCTACAAGTTTGTCAACTGGACAGATGCCAACAACCAGGTGGTATCTACAGATGAAGCATACACCTTCTCTATCTCAACCAACACAGCATTGAAGGCAAACTTTGAGAAGATAAACACCTACGCTTTGGATTACAAGGTTGAAGGTGGAGCAAAAGACTATATGATAAGTGCCTCTCCTGTCCCAACCGTTGTTGAAGGAAAGAACATGTATGAAGAGGGAACAGAGGTAACTCTCACAGCCAGCAGCAACGACATCCTCACCTTCACCAACTGGAATGATGGTGAAACAGGAGCAGAACGCAAAATAAACATGAACGCCGACCAGTCATTCACAGCAGCATATTCTTCAAAAGACTTCATCGCAGGCTGGGACTTCTATAAGGAAGCCAAATCAGGTCGAGCAGCAGACTTCGCTGCAGAAGACAACGATGCAGACCAGCTCATCTTGCGTGATGCTGCCGGAAACGCATACGGTTGGCTCGACAAGAGCAACAGCGCAAGCGGCTACGAAGGAAAGAATGCTGCAGTAAACTGGACCACAGTCAGCACCAAGCCACTGGGTGAGACCTACTGGCAGACCAAGGTCAACGCAACAGCCTTTACCGACATCAAGGTAAAGAGCAGCATGCTCTACAATTATAACGCATACGAAACATATAATGTAGAATACTCTCTCAACGGAACCGACTGGACCAAAGTAGGTGCCATCAATATGCCAGGAGCCAAAGCCTGGACAGACGGAGAGTTCACTCTCCCATCCGATGCCAACAACAAGGCAGAAGTATACATCCGCTGGATTGCCGACAAGACTTCTTCTATCAAGGGAGCAACAGGCAACAACGACGGAATTGCAATAGCAGGAATCTACATCACAGGTACTGCCCAGCTCGTAAACGACGGCAAGGCACCTGTACTCGTAAACACCGTACCAGCAGAAGGCGCAACCAACGCATCTGCCAACGGCAAGATTGTACTGACTTTCGATGAGAAGGTAAAACTCACCGGCAACGCAGCCGCTACACTCGGCACACAAAAGATTGAAGGAGCAGTATCCGGCAAGACCATCACCTTTGCATACAAAGGTTTGAACTACGCTACGGCTTATACCTTCAAACTCGCTGCAGGCTCGGTAGCCGACCTGACAGACAATGCCACAGACCAGGCAATCGTTCTGAACTTCACTACCAAGACCAAGCCAGCTGTAACCAAGGCTCTCTACGACTTCATCGTCCCAACCGACGGCGACTTCAAGGCAGCACTTACAGCAGCAGCCAAGCGCACAGATACCAGCAAGCGTTTCCGCATCTTCATCAAGCAGGGCGACTACAAGATTCCTGCTGACGAAAACAGCAAGGTAACTGGCGGTGACGGTAAGAGTTATGCCAACCCAACCATTTATATGAATACGCCAAACGTATCTATTATCGGTGAGGGCATGGGCAACACCTCTCTGACCAACACTGTTCCTAATGCAGAATATAAGAACGAGAACAAGAAGACCCCAGCCAACGTATTGGAAGGTATCGGCAAGGGCGACGTACTCTGCCTGCAGAAGGAAGCTACGGGTACCTACTTCCAGGATCTGAAGATGTACAGCAGCATGGGCGACGACAAGGGTCGCGACATCGTACTCAACGACCAGAGCAACAAGACCATCTGTAAAAACGTAAACCTCTGGGCATACCAGGACACCTACGTATCAAACAACCAGAATGGTAAATTCTACTTCGAAGACGGAATCCTTCGTGGTCGTACCGACTACCTTTGCGGTAAGGGTGACGTATATTATAATAATGCAGAACTCTGGATTTGCGAAAAGGGAGGCTACCTCGCCGTTCCTTCTCAACCAAAGAAGTATGGCTACATCTTCAAAGACTGTACCATCAAGGATGCTACTGAGGCAAAAGACCTGAATGGTAACTACACCTTAGGTCGTCCATGGGGCAAGGGAACACCTATCGCGCTCTACATTGACACCAAGATGGAAGCCATCCCTTCAGCAGCAGGATGGGATGAAATGAGTGGCGGATATCCTAAGCGTTTCGCAGAGTACAATTCTACCACATCAACAGGTAGTACAGTTGACCTCAAGGACAGAAAGAAAGTTTATGATGCCTACGACTCAAAGAATGGTGACAATTATGTAAACCGTCGCAATGAAACAGCAGAAAGTCCTATCCTCGCAGCAGAGGAAGCTGCGTTCTACACTGTTGAAAACATAATGGGGCAGGATGATGACTGGGATCCTACAGCAGCCACCGAGCAGGCTTCAGCTCCAACCAACGTAAAGTTGAACGGTACAACCCTCGCTTGGGACAATAACGACTACGCGCTTCTCTGGGCAGTATGCAAGAACGGCAAGGTAGTAGACTTCACCATCACTCCTAGCTATATCGTTGATGACGCCTCTGCAACATGGAGCGTACGTGCAGCCAACGAGATGGGCGGTTTGAGCGAAGCTACAGTTGTTGGTCAGGGAACCGGCATCCGCAACATCACCTCAGCTACAGATGCAGCAGTCATCAAGACCGCCATTTATGCAGCCGACGGCACCCAGCTCTCAAATCTTCAGAAGGGTATCAACATCATTGTGAAGACCCTGGCAGATGGCAGCAAGAAGACAAGCAAGGTCATCGTAAAGTAAAGAAGCTGAGACCATAAGTAATTAGATTGACAGATAACATTCGGAGTGCAATATCCCCATCCTCTTTCAGAAGGGTGCCGGATATTGCACTTTTTTTTGTTCCCTCAACTCCCGAAACAGCAAAAACGAGAACTGAGAAAACAGACCGTCGAAATGTAAAAAACAGAGTATTTACGAAAAAATCTGTAAACGTTTACGTAATTTTTTACCCCCAATATACCTATATTCTCATATTTTTTATATACTTTTGCAACAAGAAAACCACGACTTAGCTATTGCTACGCATCTAGGTTGCCCCACCGGAGCCTTCGGGTTCCAAGAGGAACATCCCTACAGCAAGCATCTGCTCAGAACTGGAATTCTACTTAAAAACATTAAGAAAAAACATTAGAATATTAGTAATTTAGAATAAGTTTTATCTAAACCTAAAGTGTATGTCTGGTAATTATAGAAAAAAGAAAATTGCTTTGGCAGGCGCACTGATGTTCGTAGTAACAAGTGTATCTGCACAAACAGTAAAAGGCGTTGTTACTGACAATACGGGCGAGCCAATCATCGGCGCATCTGTCATGGAGGTAGGTGTAGCTGGCAATGGTGGCGTGACCGACATTGACGGTAACTTCACAGTAAACTTAAAAGGCAAAAGCAAGAAACTGAAAATTTCATACATTGGTATGAAAGCTAAGGAAGTAAGCGTTGCAGGTAAAGAAACTATCGATGTAAAGCTTGAGGATGACAACACCACCCTCAACGACGTGGTTGTAATCGGCTATGGTACTGTTAGAAAGAAAGACCTCACAGGTTCTGTATCTTCTATCAGCGACAAGCAGATTGCCAACATTCCTGTATCTAACGTAAGCGAGGCGATGACCGGTAAGATGGCGGGTGTAAATATCACTACCACTGAAGGTTCACCAGATGCTGACGTGAAGATTCGTGTGCGTGGTGGCGGTTCCCTTTCTCAGGACAACTCTCCTCTCTACATCGTAGACGGTTTCCCAGTTAGCTCAATCAGCGACATCGCTCCTAGCGAAATTCAGAGCATCGACGTATTGAAGGATGCTTCTTCTACAGCCATTTATGGTGCCCGTGGTGCCAACGGTGTTATCATCGTAACAACCAAGAGCGGTTCTGAGGGTAAGACTCAGGTAAACTTCAATGCTTCTCTTGGCTGGAAGAAGGTAACAAAACTGGTTAAAACCATGTCTCCTTACGACTACGCATACTATCAGTATGAATTGGGTAGTACTGACTATGGTAACTACAACGACCTCGATATTTGGAAGTCTGTAGAAGGTACAGACTATCAGGACGAAGTATTTGGTCGTACTGGTAACCAAAAGCAGTATAACGTAAACGTAAGTGGCGGTACTAAGGACCTTAAGTATAATGTAGGCTTCTCACATAACGATGAGAAGAGTATTATGATTGGGTCTGGCTATGCCAAGAACAATGTAAATGCCAAGATCAATGCCAACTTGAACAAGTGGTTGTCATTAGATTTCAATGCACGTATGGCATTTACCAAATTGGATGGTTTGAATGGTGGTGCTGACACCAACGAAAGTAATGCTGCTAATTCAATCGTCGCAAATACAGTAAAATGGAATCCTGTAGAGCCATTGGCAAATAATTCAGATGAAGATGATGAGAACAATGCTTCATCACGTTACAACCCATTGGAACGATTACTTGATACTTACAAGTACCAAAAACGTTTCCAGCAAAACTACAATGTTGGCTTAAATTGGAAACCTTTCAAGAATATTACATTCCGTTCCGAATATGGTTATGGTTGGAAATACAACAATACAGACCAAGTTTGGGGTAGTAAAGCAACAACCAATTCAAAATACGACTACAAAGGTCAGCCACAAGCTCAATTTGTACGCCTTGAAAACAAAAATTGGCGCAATGCAAATACTGTAACATACGACAACAAAAAGTTGTTTGGCGGCAGAGATCATATCAATGTGTTGTTAGGACAAGAATGGAGCAGCAGCCAGGATGTAACTCGCACCAACACATCTATCGCATATCCTACCACATTCACAATAAGTGAAGTTTTGTCAAACACCTCAGCAGGTAAGGCTATGCCTAACGAAGGTACAATCAGTGCTAAAGAGAACATTCTCTCATACTTCGGACGTGTAAACTATACATTAGCTGACAAGTATTTAGCAACATTTACCCTTCGTGCAGATGGTTCTAGTAAGTTTGGCAAAGGAAACCAATGGGGTTGGTTCCCATCTGCAGCTTTAGCATGGCGTGTTTCTGACGAGAAGTTCATGAAGGGTGCATCTAATTGGCTCTCTAACTTGAAAGCTCGTTTAAGCTTCGGTACAGCAGGAAACAACCGTATCAAGGCAGGTCTTCTTGAGACAACTTATTCCATGAGCGGAAATACAGATAAAGCTCCTTTCTGGGAAGAAAACAGAGCTTCTATGTTGGCACATGGAACATATCTCTACAATCCAGACTTGAAGTGGGAAACAACAGTAACCCGTAACTTCGGTATCGACTATGGTTTCTTCAATGGTCGCATCAGCGGTACATTGGACTTCTACTGGAATACAACAAAGGATCTTCTTATGCAAAGCATAATCCCTTCCAACACCGGTTACACTTACCAGTTCCAGAACTTCGGTAAGACTTCTAACAAGGGTGTTGAGTTGGCTCTCAATGCTGTAATTGTAGATAAGAAGAATTTCGGTTTGAACTTCAATTTCAACGTATCTTACAACAAAAATAAGATTGACGACTTGAATATGGAGAACCCATGGCAGAGTTCTAACTGGAGTGGTTCAACCATAGCCAAATACGAAGACTTCCGTGTTGAAAAAGGAAGCCGCCTCGGTGAACTTTGGGGCTATAAGAGCAATGGATTCTACACTGTATATGACGCAGCAACCGGTAAAGGCGACTTAGTACTCAACGCAAATGGCACATGGGCATTAGCAGAAGGAGTAAAGGACAATAGCTACAACCTCTTCGGCGGAAATCTTTATCCAGGCGTTGCAAAAGTAGAAGTAGATGAAAACGGCGATCCTATCAAGCAGCGTCTTGGCAATACCGTACCAACTACAACTGGTGGTTTTGGTTTCGATGGTCATGTAGGTAATTTTGATTTCAATTTGTTCTTCAATTACTCTCTCGGCAACAAGATTGTAAATGGAACATGGCTTGCTAACTCATTCTATGCAGGTACTTCAAAGAACTACAACCTTGTAGATGATTTCAATGTCAACAATCGCTACACTTGGATAGATCCAAACAATGGCAACAACATTGGTCGTCCATCAGCAAACCTCATCAAAGAGTATGGTGGCGTAGAAAAAGTAATGGAACGTCTGAACGAAATTAATGCCAATGCTAATGTTTATAATCCTGCAGGAGTTTCAAGAATGGTAACTGTCAGCGACGCTGTAGAAAATGCATCATTCCTACGTTTGCAGAACATCACTATAGGCTATACCCTACCAAAGAAATGGGTAAATAGCCTTTATATTCAAAATGTTCGCATTTACTTCACAGGTTATAACCTGCTATGCTTCACTAACTATAGAGGTTACGACCCAGAAGTTGATACAAGCAGCAAGAAAACTCCTATGTGCCCTGGCATTGACTATGCAGCTTATCCAAAGAGTCGTACTTTCGTAGGAGGTATAAACGTTACATTTTAATAATAAGAAATAATTATGAATAAGATATTATATGCTTTTGCATTAGCAAGTGTATTAGGTTTGTCTTCTTGTTCTGACTTCTTGGATCAAAAGTCTCCATCGGAGATGACAGCCGACAACACTTACGCATCTATATACTATACAGGTCTGCGCATTAACAAGTTGTATGGCGGAATGGGACAAGATCGTACTTACGGACAGGATTTTGCCATATTAACAGGAATGAACACCGACTGCGAGTTAGTAGATGGTTTAGGCAGCAACGCCACTGATCGTACAAGCGAGCGTGGAAACATGAACTATAATACCGATCCAGGATGGTCAAAGCTTGCCGACGAATGGAACGCTATGTATGGCATCATAGAAGATGCCAACCAAATTATTGAAGGCATCAAAAAAAGTGAAAGATTCACAGAAGGTGGCTCAAACCAAAAGGCCATGGAGCGATACTTGGGCGAAGCTCTTACTATCCGTGCAATGGTTTATTTCGATTTAATTCGATACTTTGGTGACATCCCTTTCAAGACAGAGTCTTCAAAAGCAGATTTGAGCAATGCATATTTAGAGAAGACAGATCGCGATGTGATAATGGACGCATTGATGAACGACCTGGATCAAGCTATCGAGTATTTACCTTGGGCAGACAAAGTAGCTGACTACACAACAGAACACGTCACCAAAGGTTACGCACATGCCCTTCTGGCTCAAATTGCCATGACACGTGCAGGATTCGTAATACGCGAAAAAGCAAAAGACGGGTACGAGACTGCATCTTACAGTGATGCAACATATCCTACCCAACGCCCAGGAGCTGCAGAAAGAAAGGGTCTATACGAACGTGCCTTAAGCCATTGGAGCGCTATCATCACAAATGGCACACATAACCTGAACCCATCTTTCGAAAATGAATGGTATTTACTTAACCAGTTGGTATTAGACAGAACATACCACGAGAACATTTTCGAGATTCCTATGGGTGAAAGTTCATCCAGCGAGTTAGGAATCACTGTAGGCGTAAGATTGAATGGTGACACATCTGAGTTTGGTAAGTACAATTCTACAGGTAAAATGAAAGTGACAGCACCATTGCTCTATTCATTCGATGCTAAAGATACCCGTCGCGACATTACATGTTCCAATATGGAAATCAAACAAGATGGTAGCAACACGATAGAAAGTATGCTAAAGAATGCTCCATTTGGTCTATATGTAGGAAAATGGGATGTACGAAAGATGAACGACACCTATCTTCAAAACAACAAGAAATTGGCAGGAACAAAGACGAAGCACAACACTGGTATCAATCTCGTAAAGATGCGTTACTCTCAGGTTCTGCTATATTACGCTGAGTGCATGAATGAATTAGCAGGTAGTCCTGATGGTATCTACGAAGGTTCCGCAAATGGCATGACTGCAAGAGAAGCATTAGCGCAAGTTCATACCCGTGCGTTTAACCAAGAAGACAAGGCTGCAGCTCAAAAATATGTCAATGAACTATCATCTGACAAAGACGAGTTTTTCAAGGCACTTGTACAAGAAAATGCATGGGAATTTGCCGGTGAAGGCATCCGTAAGTGGGACTTAATTCGTTGGAATCTTCTTGCAGAAAAGATTAACGAGTTCAAGGAAACATACCTCCAAGAACTACAAGACGGAACGTATCAGAAGACCATTTACTTCAATTACAAAGATGAAGCAAAGACCAAGTTGGACTATTCCAGCATAACATGGTATGGATTGCCAGAAGGAAAGACTGCAGCAGACTATCAAGGAAGCATCGATTCATTCGGCGCATCCAAAGTTGGAACTGGCTCCGACACACAAGTTGATACGAATTTACCTTCTATCAGCAGTGGACTTGTAGGTGACAATGTAGCTGTTAAAAATCGCTATTTGATGCCAATAGCTTCTACCACGATATCAGCAACCAATGGTAAAGTCCATAACTCATATGGTTATGCAGACTAATTCATAATCAAAAAAGACAAGAAAATGAAGAGCATTAAAAACATATTGGGCACAGCATCTATGATGGCATTGACTCTGTCGGCTACTTCTTGTACCGATGGCAATGACTGGGACGTAGATGGCAGCCTATCAAGATTGTTCGGTCTCAACGGTGACAAAATCACCGTTGAAACTGCCGAAACAACAGCGACTGTAAAATTCTCTGCCTTCACATCAAAAGCAGTTTCAGAACCTGAATACTATGTATTCGAGGTAAGCAAGGATTCTCTTTATGATGGTGTAGAGGGTGTCAACATTATCAGATACGGTGAAGATAAGTCTCTGACTTCATCACCAGTAGTTCTCACTGAACTTGATGGCGACAGCAAGTATTTCATGCGTGTAAAGGCTATGTCTTCAACAAGCAATGAGTCTAAATGGGTTTACTATAAGGATGGTTCATCATTCAAGACAAAGGCAGAACAGTTATTCAATGAGCTTACAACAGCCGACATCTTTGAAGACCACGTTAATTTCTCTTGGACTCCAGGAGCTAAAGTAACCCATATAACGATTGTCAACGCAGCAGATTCAGAGGATAAAAGCAAGCATGAACTTACCGCAGACCAAATTGCTGCTGGTAAAGTTACTTACTCTAACGTGAAACCAACAACTACTTACATCGCCACATTATATAATAACGATGTAAAACGAGGTCAGTTGCAGTTCACCACACCTGCTGCTATGCCTTCTGCAAACTATAAGTACACGCTCCCTAGCGATGTGAAGATTATCTCTCAAACTCTCATTGAAGAGATTGCAGAGCAGGCCAAGGTTGCAGCTGGAAGCGAGACTAACTATAGTGCAACCATCGGTATTCCTGCAGGTGCCACAGTTTCTCTCTATGGAACAGCAGAGTCTGACGGTGGTAAGACAAATGTTACAATTCCTGAGGGTATGTCTGTTACATTCTTCGGCTTGGCAGGTGGTGATGCGCCTACCATCAACCTTGACAAGAACTTCGATATTTCAGGTTCTCATGCTTACATCAAGTTCCAGAACGTGAAATTGGTAGAAAACGGTGCCGGTTACTTCATCAACCAGAGCAAAGCTTGTACCGTTAGTGAGTTTACCTTGGAAGATTGTGAAGTTTCAAATGCCAAAACATCTTTCTTCCGTTTACAAGGTACGGAAGCTAAGTCTATCGGCAAGTTGACTTTGAAGAACAGCATCTTCACCAACCTCTGCGCAGGTTATGGTTTCATCCATGTAGATGCAGGAAGCGGTGCAGGTCATGTAGATAATGTTGAAATTGACGGTTGTACATTCAATGGAATTTGTAAGACTGGTAAAGTGTTCATCTTCAGCAAGAAGACTAATATGCAAGACATCACCATTAAGAATAGCACATTCTATAACTGCAATGGAGGTGGTCAGTACTTCGTTGACTTCAATGCTGATACATTTGGTCCAAACACATTCACTATTGAGAACTGTATCTTCGGTAAGAGCGCAGATGAGACAACCAATAAGAACATCAGAAGCAAGACTCCTGCAACAGTCGCAAACTGCTTCAGTACTAAAGACTTCTTCAAGGTGATTAAGGGAGTTAATGCTACAGAGTTCAGTTCTGACCAATTGTTTACTGACCCTACCAAGGGCGACTTCACTATCAAGGCAGGTACCTTAAAGGAAAAAGCTGGTGACCCACGCTGGTATGTAGTAGAAGATTAAATAATCATCTCTTTTATATTAAAGTGCAATGCCCCCATCGGGCGTTGCACTTTTTTGTTTCTCTCTCCCTCTCCCCCACCACTAACAAGAACTTTT
>ULTW01019486.1_pt1 | contig 51698 bp, 48 predicted proteins | sample 1957961 | NCBI WGS metagenome assembly ULTW01 (sample SAMEA4835744, study PRJEB28245) | human gut metagenome | biome: gut microbiome; material: fecal sample | place: Denmark | collected 2008 | reverse complement strand
AGAAGCAGCGGAGCTGCGGCGCTACGAAGTAGCGGGATTTTTGAGTCTGCAAGAGGTATAGAAAGGATGTGTGCATTTGATAACAGCACAGGTAATACAGAGCTGTCTGGATGATTTAAAGACAATTACAAAGGTAGATCTGGCAGTTGTTGACGTAGAAGGCGTCATGGTGGCAAAGAATTCGGACAGATTTGAACAAAATGTAGAATTTGTAACGGAATTTGCTGCCTCTCCGGCAGGAAGTCAGGTGCTTCAGGGCTGTCAGTATCTGAAGATCTATGATGAAGAAGATCCGGTATATGTACTTCTTTGCGGTGATTCCAGTGAGGAATATATGATCGGAAAGATTGCGGTATCCAATATCCAGAATCTGATCACAGCCTACAAGGAGCGGTTTGACCGCAATAATTTCTTCCAGAATCTGATCCTTGATAATCTGCTTCTGGTAGATATTTATAATCGTGCCAAGAAGCTGCATATTGAGATACAGAAACCGAGAGTGGTTTTGCTTTTGGAAATTCCGGCGGGAAAAGAAAATTATGCCATGGAGTTTTTAAAAAGCATGTTTTCTGCGCAATCCGGCGATTATGTGACAGCAGTAGATGAAAACACACTGATCGTTATTAAGCAGGTAGAGGCAAAGGATTCTTATGCAGAAGTGGCAGAAGTAGCGGAAACGACTGTTGCCATGATGAACACGGAAGCAATGATCAACGTGCGTGTGGCATACGGTACGATCGTAGAGGAGCTGAAGGATGTTTCCAAGAGCTATAAGGAAGCCAAAATGGCACTGGATGTCGGAAAAATATTCTATGCGGAAAAGACGGTCACAGCATACAGCACACTTGGAATCGGACGCCTGATCTATCAGCTGCCGATCAATCTCTGCGAAATGTTCATCGAAGAGATCTTTGGCGGAAAGGTTCCGGAAGAACTGGATGAAGAGACACTTACCACGATCAATACATTCCTGGAAAACAATCTGAACGTATCGGAAACCTCCAGACAATTATATGTCCACAGAAATACACTGTTGTATCGTCTGGAAAAACTGGAAAAATATACAGGACTGGATATCCGTATCTTTGATGATGCACTGACACTGAAGATCGCACTTATGGTGGTGCGGTATATGCGTTATCTGGAGAGTATGGATTATTAAATGTCATGCATTCCCGGTCACACATTTGCTACGCAAATATGCGACAAGTGATGCATGACATTACGGGAACCTCTCGCATGAGAATTGCTGCGCAATGCTCGAGGCTGCATCATGCATTCCCGGTCGCACATTTGCTACGCAAATATGCGACAAGTAATGCATGACATTATAAGCACTTTCATATATTGGATTAAATGGTTCAATATAGGGAAGTGCTATTTTGTTTACGCAGAAAAAGGATTATGTTTATGTGTATAAAGGGGAGCAGATGTTGTCCAAAGCGGGGCTGCGGAAGTTGACGATCATGGGGCGAAAGGTAAAGGTGGAATTTCTACTGCAGGATCTGCCGGCTGCCGGGGGAAAAGGAAGCTGCAGACTGCGTTATCTTCTGGGCGGACAGGAGAAGGAAAAAAGCTGGGATATTGTATTTGTATCCGGCGGACGGCAGATGCAGTTTTTGCAAAAGTTGGAGGAAGCGGAAGAAATGGAAGGGATCGTGGATTGCAGGATCTTTTTGCCCGGAGGAAAGGAGATCCGTGGAGAAGCGGATGTTGTCAAAGAGGAAAAACAGAATGTGGAAGAGGCGGATGCGAGGATGCAGATCCCGGATATAGATAAAGAAGGGAAAATGAAGCAGAAATCAGAATCTGAGGAACACCAGATAAAGAAATCGGAAGAATGGAAAGAAACAAAGCAGAAATCAAAATCAGAAGAATGCCAAATGAAGAAATCAGAATCAAAATCAGAAGAATGCCAAATAAAGAAACCGGAATCAGAATCGAAAGTGGCGCCGGGAGATGAGGAACGATCACAGGAGATGCAAAACAAGAGCCGGGTAGAGTCAAAAGAAAGCAGGAAGGAGACTGAAATACCGGAAAATCAAGTGCTCTATATCCAGGATCTGACGCAGCTTCTTTCCATGGGAGAAAAACAGAGAGAGCTGTATTATAACAGCTTTTTGCTGCATGGATATTATCAGTACAGACATGTGGTGGCTGGTGACGGGTTTATTGGTGTTCCGGGTAATTTTAGCCAGCGGGAAGCGATCGCGGCAAAAATGATGGGCTTTCCACTTTTCATTGAGGCGGAAAATCTGCAACATTGTGAAATTGGGGAAGAAAGCAGAGCAGAAATGCCACAGATGGGGGCATATGGGTATTTTCTGTGTAAAGTCAGATAAATATGCGAACGGTCAGTGCGGCAAACAAGGCAGAACAGGCGGTAGTGTGGCGCATGGCAGCTCGATCAGTCTACGCCCCGCAGTGCGACCGAAGGGATATTTGGTTTCAGTATTTCTATAAACTTCTCCAGTTCCATGCGGGAATAGGCAGAAAAGCCGGGGCATAGAACCCGTTCGCTTTCTTTGTAGGACTGCAGAAAGTATCTTTTGGCGCCTTTGATCCAGTCACCTATCTCGCGGAAAGTTTCTGCGCTGTGCAGCTCTCGCACGACTGTGGTGCGGAATTCATAGGTGAAACGCCTTTCATCTGTCTCGTGCATCAGAAAATGCACGCTTTCGCGGATGCGGGAAAGCATTTCATCGGAAAAGGCATAAGAAGTACTGTGATCTGTCGGATCAGTCAGTCCTGCCACCTTCAGATAATCGGAAGGACCGGACTTAATATCCATTGCCACGTAGTCGATCAGCTTCTGTTCATAAAGCGTCTGCAGCATGAAAGGATTGCTGCCATTTGAGTCAAGCTTGACCAGATAGCCCAGCTGTTTGACCTCGGCCAGAAAATCAGGCAGATCATGATAGATCGTCGGTTCGCCGCCGGTAATACAGACACCTGTCAGGATATTCTTTCTTTTTTGTAAATAAGAAAGGATATCTTGTTTTGTGTATGCAGCATAAGAAGCAGGATCTAATAGAAGATCACTGTTCTGGCAATATGGGCAGCGGAAATTACAGCCACCGAGAAAAACAGTAGCTGCTACGTGCTCCGGATAATCTAATAAAGTTGTCTTTTGTAAACCGCAAAATAACATAAGCTGCCTTCTTTCCTATTACACAAAAAACGTTCCGTGGGATGCGATGTCCCAGATAAACAGTATACCACTTTAAATTGTCTGAGGGTATAGCGAAGCAGGACATTTTGTGCAGAAATACTTGTTATTTTTGCACATACCCCGTATGATAGAGGCAGGTGTTTTATTCCAGAGGAAAAAGTGAGGGAAAAAGATGCAGGTAGCGACAGACAGATGTCCCTGTTGTAATAAAAAATTTTTTTATTATGACAGCAGACAGTATTTTTGTGGGAGCCCGATCAGAACGTGTAGAAAATGTGGAGGCAGTTATATCGACAAAAGATATCATGAACTGGCGATTGAGGGATTGCCGGGCAGCGAGTTTTCTAAAGGTTCGTATCTGTTTTTGATTGCGTTAGGTGCCTATGTATTGTACAGAGGAATTCACCTGATCGGATACAGAGAGCTTGGCATGTCGGATACTGCAGTGAGCAGATGGTTACTTCCGGTTGTATTTACTGTGATGGGACTGATTCTGATCATTGGCGGAATCATTGAGTTGATTCGCATTATAAACGGAAGTAAGGCAAAAAAGTGGGAACAAAAGAGACAACAGTCAGTAGCGCGTCTGCGAAATCCTGATTATGCATGGAGGCTGAAACAGGCGGGTTATCCTGTTCCGGAGGAATATCTGCGATAGGAATAACCGGAAGAACACGCTAAGGCGGTCAATACAAAAAGAAAACAGAAGAGAGAATAGTGAGGGAGAGAGATGAAAGAGAAATTAGCGAAGATTTTTGTGGCTGTGTTATTTATCGGCCTTGGTCTGTATTTACTGATCACAGGGATTACGGATCTGACAAGTAAGAGTGATTATGTGGAAGCAGAGATTGACATGGCAGGTGGAAATCTTACGGTTGAGCATTCCATCAATGGGCTGATACCGATAGGAAATGAGTATTACTATATAGGTGTTAATTCTGAGGAAGGTAGTATTTATATTGTACGTGCAACGAAAAAGTGGCTGGATCAAAATTTTGATGCAGATGGCAAGGCAATAGGTGGAAGCTATACATTGAAGGCGAAAAAACGGAAGCTGGATTATAAGGTAGAGCGTGAGTATAGTGATTCGTTTTCTGATATGGATATGACGGGGTTTCAGTTAGTCACAGGTACTTCGTCATGTCTGGATACGGACTATAAAACTTTTGCAGTGAAAAAGCTTGTCTGCGTATTTGCTTTTCTACTGACACTGCTTTGTATTTTTGCAGGGATAAAGGAGCAGGACGAGAATAGAAAGCCTGTATGGGGAAAAGTTATGGTAGTCTCCCTTTTAATATCTGCGGCATTGATGGTCCATGTACTGAGCTTTCTATAAGTATTCTGGCAGAACGGAAAGAAGAGAAAATGGGAAAACAGTTATGCATGAACTGACAGAAAAACAATTAAAACGCCGGGAAAACCGGCTTCGCGCCAAAGAAGAGAAGCTGCGCAGGGAAGAAGAAGCAAGGCAGCAGGCGCTTATAATCAAACAAAAAACGGATGAAAAGTTTATGAAGCAGGCTCTTTTGCAGGCAAAAAAGGCAAAAGAGCTTGGTGAAGTACCGATCGGCTGTGTGATCGTACAGGACGGAAAAGTGATCGGACGCGGTTATAACAGACGCAATACCGATAAGAGTACATTATCGCATGCGGAGATCACGGCCATTCGGAAAGCAAGTAAAAAATTAAATGACTGGCGGCTGGAGGATTGTACACTCTATGTGACACTAGAGCCCTGCCAGATGTGTGCGGGTGCGATCGTGCAGGCGCGTGTCAAGGAGGTTGTGATCGGAGCGATGAATCCGAAAGCAGGCTGCGCCGGTTCAATTCTGAATCTGTTTACGATGAAGCAGTTCAACCATCAGGTACAGACAACCTATGGTGTCTGTGAAGAGGAATGCAGCCGGATTTTGAAACAGTTTTTTGCCGGACTTAGAAAACGCCTGCATGAAACGGATGGTAGTGGTATTTGCAATAGGAAATAATGGAACTGTTCTGAGAGACAAAATGATCTTATCGGTTCAGATACGTTATAGGTGACGGAAGAAAGGAAACAAAATGGGCGTGATATATTTTATTCTGGGAATCATGGGTGCTGCCTATGTGATAATTGGCGGAGGTGTATTTCTGGTATTTATAACTTCAGGAGGCTTTGCAGAGGCAGGAGGAGCAGTTTTTATTCCGCTTATTTTTGTTGTGCTGGGCATTGGGTTTCTGGCGGGAATTGCAATTCATAAGGGTGCCAAAAAGAGGATTCGGACAAAAGGGAAAAAATATGTCGCGAAAGTGTACAGCTATGTGGAGAATACCTCTTTTACGGTAAATAACTCTTATACAGTCAATACAGTGGTGCACTATTTCGATGAAACGCACACAGAAAGAGAGGCTGTCATTCCGACATGTTTTGAAAAGGGTTCCTCTAAAATGCTTCCTATCGGAATGACCGTTGACATTTATTGCTACCGGGATAAATATGACTATGATCCGAAATCTGTCAGAAGTGAATATCTGCCGGGAGAGGAAGAACTGATGGATGACAAGCCGGTAGATCCGATGCAGCTGAAAATGGTGGCTGTTTCCTGCCCGAACTGTGGTTCCAGCTTTCAGGCTGCAACGGGGTATTCCAGCAAGTGTCCGTATTGTGGCAGCTATATAAATGCGTAAAGGGATTGGAATCCGGTCTGTTAGAAGACCGGATTTATTTATTGCTATTTTTCGGCAAATTATATAAGATGATAAAAATAGTACTATTTTTCTGGGGGCTCGGATGATGATAAAGATTTTTTTGGTGGAAGATGAAATTGCAATCCGTAAGGGAATCAAAAACAGTATTGACTGGGAAAAAGAAGGATATGAGTTTGTGGGAGAAGCGGGAGATGGTGAACTCGCATATCCGATGATCTTAAAGACGAAGCCGGATATTCTGATCACAGATATCAAAATGCCTTTTATGGATGGATTACAGCTTAGTAAGCTGGTCAGAAAAGAACTTCCCGCAACCAAAATATTGATCCTGAGCGGATATGACGAATTTGAATATGCGAAAGAGGCGATCAAATTACAGGTTGCGGAATATTTGTTGAAACCAATCTCTTCCGCAAAGCTTATGGATGTGCTCGCACAAGTGAAAGAAGTGATCAGACAGGAGCAGGAAGAAAAAGAACTGATCAAGAAGTATAGAGAAGATATGAAGGAAAACCGTGAGCTGGAAAAAGAACGGTTTTTAAACCAGATCATAACACAGAATCTAAGTCTGGCTCAAATACTGGAGACAGGAGAATCTCTGGGGATGGATCTGAGTGCGCCCTTATATAATATACTGCTTTTAAAAATTACCGAAAACGGGGGAAAGCAGGAGACGTATGCGGAAATTGAGAGCGCGCTGGATACGTTAAGCGGTGTATTTTCTTTCCGGAGAGGCGTGGATGAATGGCTCTTCTTACTGACTGCGGATGATGCAGAGAAGATGGAGAGGCGGATTGAAAGCTGCAGAAAGACAGTCAGACAGATCACAGAAAAAACAGATCCGCCGGTGGAATACTTCGGAGCACTCGGAAATCCGGTGGAAAGACTCAGGGAGATCAAAAATTCTCTGAAAGAGGCTGAAAAGAAGTTTGCTTTCCAGTATTTTAAAAAGTGGAACCAGATTTTGGAAATACCGGTCAGAGATCTCGGATCATCCGAAAATCCGCAGACTGAAAAGAATGAAAATGAAGAACTTCTGATCAGTTCTGTACAGGTTGATAAACTCAATCACAAAATTATTGAGAATTTCATTCATACAGGTCTGCGCAGGGAAGTTTCCAACTTTGTAGATGATTATTTTATGAGTCTGGGTGAAAAGAGTGTCCAGTCACTGATGTTCAGACAGTATGTTGCCATGGATTTTTATCTGGCTGCGGTAGCTTTTTTGGAAAGGCTTGGATTTTCCTCAAAAGAACTGGTAGAGCGTTGCGGTGATCTGAAGGAAATGGAACAGGTGATACAGACAATAGAGCAGACAAAAGAATATATCAAAAAAGTACTCGATGCAACATTGGAATGTCGGGAGTCTGTGTCAAGGAAGCGTTACAGTGATCTTTTAAAAGAGGCTGTTTCCTACATCGAGCATCATTATGAGGAAGAAGATATTTCACTGAATCAAGTGGCTGCAAGTGTAAATATCAGTCCAAGTCATTTCAGTACAATATTCAGTAAGGAAATGGGAGAAACCTTTATTGAATATTTGACAAACGTCAGAATGGAAAGGGCAAAGCAGCTTCTGCGGAGCAGTACAATGAAAACGGCAGAAATTGCGTATGCAGTTGGCTACAAGGATGCGCATTATTTCAGTTATCTGTTTAAAAAAGTACAAAAGTGTACCCCGCGTGAATTCCGTACACAGGTATAAGACAGGAGGCAGTTTTGAAAAAGAATTCGTTGCTGAAACAACGTCTGAATATGTTGATGGGTATTTGTCTGCTGCCGCTGGTTGTGATCATTATCTACCTGATCATTATGATCTACAGTTTTGCGGATCGTTATGATGCGATTGTTGGAAAGATTGAAATGGCTAATGCATATAATATCAATTTTAAGGATGATATGGATTACATCATGTATATCATTGCGGTAAACTCTGAACGTGCCAAGGAGCTTGTCGATACGCAAAAGCCGCATGAAATGATAGATGATGCAAGGCAGTCCTTTCAGAAGATGTATGATGCCACAGAGGACGAGTATGCGAAGAATCAGCTGACGATGATATTGAAAGCACTGGATACATTAGAGGATCGTGTGGAAGAAATAGAGAAGGATGCGCTGATTTCCGGGCAATACGATAAAAATATGGAACGTTTGGATGTTAATATCCGTATTTTGACACAGCTGATCCAGGATCAGATCCAGCAGTATATTTATTATCAGGCGACAAATCTGGAGAACCTCAGAAGTGATATCCGAATGGATGTGGATCAGGCAACACGGACGGTGACAGTAAGCTTTGTTTTAATCCTGGCAGCAGCACTCATCATCAGTCGGAAGATCATGCTGAGAATCACAAAACCGATCGAAAGCTTGTGTGAAGCAACCAGAATTGCTGGACAGGGTGATTTTGCAGTCCGGGCAAAAGGTGGCAATGATGATGAAATGGCGATCTTAAGCACAAGTTTTAACCAGATGGTGGAGCAGATCGGCAATCTTGTAGAAGGGATCAAAGTGGAGCAGCTCAATCTGAAAGCAACAGAGCTGAAGCTCCTGCAGGCGCAGATTAATCCGCATTTTTTATATAATACGCTGGATACGATTATCTGGCTGGCAGAGGCAGGCGAAAAAGAGCAGGTCGTCAATATGGTATCTTCGCTTTCTGATTTTTTTCGTACAACACTTTCGAAGGGGCAGGATTTTATTACGGTGCAGGAAGAAGAGCTGCATATCCAAAGTTATCTCCAGATCCAGCAGTTCCGCTATCAGGATATTCTGGAGTATGAAATAGAAATACCGGAAGAGTTGTATCAATACAAAATATTAAAAATGACATTGCAGCCTCTTGTTGAAAATGCATTGTATCATGGCATTAAAAACAAAAGAAGGCTGGGGCATATCCGTATCAGCGGACAGATAGAGGGAGATTATCTGATATTTGAAGTTTATGACGACGGAAGCGGGATTGATCCGGAAAAGCTGATCCGTCTGAAAAAAGTATTGGATGGTGAAATAGAGGAGAAGGAAAATCCAAGCGGATTTGGACTTTATAATGTGCAGCAGAGAATCTGTCTGAATTATGGACAGGGGTATGGATTACAATTGGAAAGCGAGTATGGGGAATGGACAAGAGTCTATGTCAGGATTCCATGCAATAAAATCAAACATATTTCGTAAAAAATTCAACTTTTTCTTACAAAAAATAATAACATCCCGAATATTAGAAAAAATTTACACTTTATTCAAAAGAAACTCCGTATTTTTTGCCGGCAGATTACGTTATGATTAGATCATCAAAAACGTGGTAACAAGCAAAAAGGAGGATACGCCATGAAAAAGAAATTATTAGGGATTTTACTTAGCACCGCAATGATCGCAACAATGCTGGTAGGATGCGGAAGCAGCGCAGCAGACACAACAGCTCCTGCTGACAGCAGCACAGAGGAAAGCACAGATGCAAGTGCAGATGCAGAAGCACCTGCAGCATCAGGAGATCTGATCAAGGTAGGTATCATCAATAATGATCCGAATGAATCAGGATATCGTACGGCAAACGATAAAGATATGAAAGCAATGTTCACAGAAGAAAATGGATATGAAGCATCATTCGCATACAGCTTAAAGAATGATGAACAGATCACAGCAGCACAGAAGTTCATTCAGGACGGTGTTGATTATCTTCTTCTCTCCGCAGCAGATACAGCAGGCTGGGATTCAGTTCTGCAGGATGCACAGGATGCAGGAATCAGAGTTATCTTATTCGATCGTACGATCGATGCAGATGAGAGCCTTTACGAAGCATCTATCGTTTCCGATATGGCAAAAGAAGGAGAAACAGCAGTTGAATGGTTAAAGAGCCAGAACCTTGATGAATACAATATCATTCATTTACAGGGTGTTATGGGTTCTGCAGCACAGCAGGGTCGTACAGGTGCTTTAAATGATACAGTTGCATCTGATGGATGGAATCTTGTAACACAGCAGACCGCTGAATGGAACTCAGAAAAAGCACAGCAGATCGTACAGTCTGTTATCGACTCAGGTAAATCCTTCAATGTCATCTATGCTGAAAACGATGATATGGCAAAAGGTGCTGTAGCGGCTCTTGATAAAGCGAATATTCCTCACGGTGTAGGCAAAGACGTAATCGTTATGGGATTTGACTGCAATAAGTGGGCACTTGAAGAATTATTAAACCAGAACTGGAACTACGACGGACAGTGTAACCCATTCCAGGCTTCTTACATCGATGACATCATCAAGAAGATTGAAAATGGTGAGACAATCTCTGAAAAGACAATCATCATGGATGAAAAAGGCTTTGATGCTACAACGATCACACAGGAAGATGTAGACAACTACGGAATCTAAGATCCACAATCATACAAACAGCCGGGAGCGCAGCGCAGCAAAAAAGCTGCCTTGCGCTCCCTTTTTATAGGAAGGAGGATGCAGGGTGAAAGAAAACAGAGTACTTGAAGTGAAAGGTATTTATAAAAGCTTCCCCGGCGTAAAGGCACTACAGAATGTGGATTTTAATCTGTGCGAGGGAGAGATCCATGCACTGATGGGTGAAAACGGTGCGGGAAAATCAACATTGATCAAGGTGCTGACAGGTGTTTATACAAAAGATGAAGGACATATTTATCTGAAAGGAATGGAGAAAGAGGCGGTGATCCGTTCTCCGCAGGATGCACAAAATCTTGGTATCAGTACTGTATATCAGGAAATTACACTCTGTCCGAATCTGTCTGTAGCAGAAAATATGTTTATTGGCAGAACAAAGGGCGTAGGACAGAACTGGAAGAAAATGAATAAGGCGGCAGATGATATTCTGCAGTCGCTTGATATACCGGCAAAAGCAACCCAGCAGCTTGCAAGCTGCTCTATCGCAATCCAGCAGATGGTAGCGATCGCAAGAGCGGTTGATATGGAATGTAAGGTTCTGATCCTGGATGAGCCTACTTCATCACTGGATGACCAGGAAGTGCAAAAGCTCTTTAAACTGATGCGCGATCTGAAAAAGAAGGGTGTTGGTATCATATTTGTAACCCATTTCCTGGATCAGGTATATGAGGTTTGTGATAAGATTACTGTTCTGCGAGACGGACAGCTTGTCGGAGAATATGAGATCAAGGATCTGCCACGTGTGCAGCTTGTTTCCAAAATGCTTGGCAAGGAGCTGGATGACATGTCTGACATCAAAGGTGAGCAGAAGGCATTTGAGAAGAGTAAGAGTGATGAACCTGTTTTTGAGGCAGAAGGACTGTATAGCGATGCAGGTATCAAGCCATTTGATTTCCATATCGAAAAAGGTGAAGTCAATGGATTTACCGGACTTTTGGGATCCGGTCGAAGCGAGTGTGTACGTGCGATCTTTGGAGCAGACAGAGTACTGGGTGGAACCGTAAAGATGAACGGAAAACCGGTTAAGATCACAAAACCGCTTGATGCGATGAAACAGGGTATTGCATACCTTCCTGAGGACAGAAAGAAAGATGGTATCATTGGTGATCTTTCTGTCAGAGATAATATTATTTTTGCATCTCAGGTGCTGAAGGGCTTCTTTAAGCCGTATTCCAAAGCAGAAGCCAACAAGCTGGCAGATGAATATATTAAACTTCTTGCTATCAAAACAGCATCTGCAGATACACCGATCAAATCGTTATCCGGTGGTAATCAGCAGAAGGTTATTCTGGCAAGATGGCTTTTGACACATCCACAGTATCTGATCCTGGATGAACCGACAAGAGGTATTGATGTCGGTACTAAGATTGATATCCAGAAGCTTGTGCTGAAGCTTGCATCAGAAGGAATGAGTGTAACATTTATTTCTTCCGAAACAGATGAAATGCTCCGTACCTGTTCCAGACTGGTTGTCATGCGTGACCGTAAAGTGGTCGGTGAGCTGACAGGCAACGAACTGACACAGATGGGCATTATGAGTACGATTGCAGGAGGTGACCAGAAATCATGAAAAACTTATTGAAAAAACAGATCATGATTCCGATTATGGCATTGATCATACTGGCAGTATTTAATTTAATAGTAGATCCATCCTTTTTTAAGATCACAATGGGATATAACAGCATGGGAAATCCGGTATTGTCCGGTTATCTGATCACCATTCTGGATTACGGCTCAGAGCTGGCGATCCTTGCGATTGGTATGACGCTTGTAACAGCAGCTTCCGGCGGACAGGATATCAGCGTGGGCGCAGCAATTGCGATCAGTGGCAGCGTGGTACTGCGTGTGCTTTGTGGGACCAACTCCAGACCGGATACACTGCAGGCTCCGATCATTGTAGCATTTTTGGTAAGCTGTATTGTAGCAATGCTGTTTGGCGCATTTAATGGTGTTCTTGTATCTTATTTCAAGATCCAGCCAATGGTTGCAACACTGATCCTGTATACAGCCGGTCGTTCTATCGCTGCATGGATCAATAATAATGAACTTCCGATCGTTAATGATGCAACGTTTACTTATTTTGGTGGATTCATTCCGGGAATTCCGATTCCGACACCGTTTTTCATCATGATCGCATGTCTTATCGTGATGGCACTTGCGATGAAGTTCACAAATCTCAAATTATATGTGCAGGCAGTCGGTATCAATTCTGATTCCGCAAGACTGAATGGTTTAAATCCGAAGATGGTAAAGCTGCTTACTTTTGTAATTCTTGGATTATGTGTTGCGGTTTCAGGTTTTATCAAAGTAAGCCGTCTGTCAACTATTAACTATTCTGTTATTGCTAAGGATATTGAAATGGATGCGATCTTAGCGGTTGCACTTGGAGGAAACTCATTGAGTGGTGGTAAATTCAATTTGCCGGCTTCTATCCTCGGTGCGTATGTGATCCAGTTCCTGACAACAACGCTATATAAATTTAATGTACAGTCAGATGCGCTTCCGGCTTATAAGGCGATTGTTGTTATTGCGCTTGTTGTTTTCAGTGCACCGGTCGTAAGAGAAAAAATTGCCGGTTTTACCAAAAAATTGAAAAACAGTGAACAGGTAAAGGGGGTTGCGTAATATGTCAGATAAAAAGAAAATGGGATTTTTTCAGAAAACAAAAAATATGACAGATACCAATCTGCTTCTGGCAATTACCATGATCGTATTTTTTGCCATGTACATAGGTGCTATGATTTTTGAAGGAAAGGGATTTTTAAAGGCACAGACATTTTTAAATATGCTGAATGCCAATGCAGCATTGATCATTGCATCCTGCGGTATGAGTATTGTTATGATCACGGGAAGTATTGATATTTCTGTTGGCGGTGTGGCTGCACTTGTCAGCATGTGCTGTGCGGTTTATCTGGACTATCATGGTGGAAATGTAGTAACAGCAATCTTTATTTCACTAGGTATTGGACTTTTATTTGGTCTGGTACAGGGCTATTTGGTAGCCTATTTGGATATCCAGCCGTTTATTGTATCCTTGGCGGGAATGTTTTTTGCACGAGGCATGACAACAATTGTAAATACAGAGCCGTTCAATGTGCAGAATGAGGCATTTGTGAAGCTGAAGGAAACAAGAGTGATCGTTCCGGGGCTTGGTTCTGTTAATAAACTTGGTAAATATGTCAATGCCTATGTAGAGATCGGTGTTGTTGTAGCATTGATCCTGGTAATTGTTTTATTCTGTATGCTGCGCTGGTCAAAGAGTGGACGTAATTTCTATGCAGTCGGTGGTAATCAGCAGAGTGCATTGATGCTTGGTATTAATGTAAAGAAGACAAAATTTATGGCACATCTTCTCTGCAGTCTGCTGGCAGGTATTGGTGGATTTGTGTATTTTATGCATGTTGGATCCGGTTCTGCATCCCATGCAACAGGCATGGAAATGAATGCCATTGCATCCTCCATCATTGGTGGAACAATGCTGACAGGTGGTGTTGGTAATATCATCGGAACGTTATTTGGTGTACTCTCCTTAAGCACGATCCAGAACATTGTATCTTCTGCAGGTCTTGATCAGGCTTGGTGGACCGGAATTACGATTGCAGCAATGCTTTGTCTGTTCCTTGTCATCCAGTCAGTTGTCATGTCAAGAAAGAAAAAAGCATAAAACTGGCAGAAGGACATACACACTTTTATGAAGATCCGTGATAAAATAAAAGTGTAACCCAAAGGACAGGGAGTATGGATAATGCGTAAGAAATTATATAGTCTGTTAAATTTTATATTGCTTTTCGGCTTGTGCGGATGTGCGGGCGGTGAGGCTGCGGCCGTACAGAATGCGGGTGCCTATACGGAAGTAAAGGATATGGATTATATCGTTGTGGGCTATTCCCAGGTTGGATCGGAATCTGATTACCGTATTGCCAATACGCAATCTTTTATGGATACTTTTACGAAAGAAAAGGGGTATTATCTGCTTTTTGATGATGCACAGAATAAACAGGAAAATCAGTTGAAAACCGTGCGAAGCTTTATTTTGCAGGAGGTAGACTATATCATTCTGGATCCGGTTGTGGAAACCGGGTGGGAGTCGATTCTGCAGGAGGCGAGGGATGCAGGAATTCCTGTTATTTTATCGGATCGTTCTGTAGAACTTGAGGATGATAGTCTTTATACCTGTTGGGTAGGAAGCAACTTTCAGGAAGAAGGAGAAAATGCCGGTAAATGGCTGGCAGATTATCTGAAACAGCAGGGAATGGAAGACACAGTGAATATTGTAGCACTGCAGGGAACACTTGGATCAACTGCACAGATTGGCAGAACGAAAGGTTTTGAAGCTGTCTGCAGGCAGCATCCGGAGTGGAATCTTCTGGAGAGCAGACCGGCAGATTTTACACAGGCGAAGGGTAAGGAAGTTATGGAGGATTTTCTTCGCCTGTATGAAGATATAGATGTTGTGATCAGTGAAAATGACAATATGACATTTGGTGCCATTGATGCGATTGAACAGGCAGGAAAAACATGTGGACCTGATGGGGACATCTGTATTATTTCATTTGATGCGGTGCAGGCAGCACTGATTGCCATGCAAAATGGAAAGATCAATGCAGACTTTGAGTGTAACCCCCTGCTTGCACCGAAAGTAGAAGAAGTGATCCGGCGGTTGGAAAAGGGCGAACAGGTTGAAAAGATGCAGTATATAGATGAAACCTATTATGACAGTTCTATGGATCTGAGCAAGGTGATTGATCAGGAAAGGAATGGGAATGAGAATGGAGAATTCTAAAAAAACAATTGAAAGTGGCAAAGCCGTACTTGGCATTGAATTTGGTTCTACCAGAATCAAAGCCGTATTGATAGATGAAACGTATAAACCGATCGCGTCAGGTGATCATGTCTGGGAAAACCGTTTGGAGGATGGTATCTGGACCTATACATTGGATGATATCTGGACAGGTTTACAGGACAGCTATCAAAATCTGGCAGCAGATGTACAGAAGCAGTATGGAGTTTCTCTGAAAAAGGTAGCTTCTATTGGCTTCAGTGCTATGATGCATGGTTATATGGCATTTGATCAGGAGGGAGAACTCTTAGTACCGTTCCGTACGTGGCGAAATGGTATTACACAGCAGGCAGCGGAAATATTGACAGAAAAGTTCAGGTATAATATTCCGCAGAGATGGAGCATTGCCCATTTGTATCAGGCAATTTTAAAAGAAGAATCGCATATTGATAAAATTGCCTTTTTTACAACACTTGCAGGTTACGTGCACTGGAAGCTGACGGGCGAGAAGGTACTTGGTATCGGCGATGCTTCCGGTATGTTCCCGATTGACATGGAAAAGAAAAATTATGATGCTGAGAAGCTGCAGATCTTTGATGCGCTGATCGCCGATAGGAATCTTCCGTGGACACTGGAACAGATTTTACCCAAGGTTCTTCTGGCAGGAGAAAATGCCGGTGTATTGACAGAGGAAGGAGCGCGTCTTTTGGATGTTTCCGGACAATTGGAGGCAGGAATACCGCTTTGTCCGCCAGAGGGTGATGCGGGAACAGGTATGGTTGCTACAAACAGTGTCAGGCAGCGAACCGGAAATGTATCTGCAGGTACTTCTATATTTGGAATGGTTGTTCTGGAAAAGGCACTTGAGAAGGTGTATCCGCAGATCGATCTTGTCACAACACCGGATGGCAGTCTGGTTGCGATGGTACACGCAAATAACTGTACTTCTGATGTGAATGCATGGATTTCTCTTATCAGGGACGCTTTGGAAAGATTTGGAGTAAAGCCTGATACAAACAAGCTGTACACCACCTTATTTCTGGCTTCGCTGGAAGGAGATAAGGATTGCGGCGGATTGCTGCCTTATGGTTATTTATCGGGCGAAAATATTACAGATGTTCCGGAAGGCAGACCATTGTTTGTACGTTTCCCGGAAAGCAGATTTACGTTACCGAATTTTATGAAATCCCATTTATATACCGCACTTGGTGCGTTAAAGGTTGGAATGGATATTCTGCTGAAGGAAGAAAAAGTGGAAGTTGACAGGATTTACGGACATGGTGGATTTTTCAAAACTGCATGTGTCGGACAAGGTTACCTGGCTGCTGCGATCAATGCACCGGTAACAGTCATGAAAACCGCGGGTGAAGGCGGTCCATGGGGCATGGCACTTCTGGCTGCTTATATGCTGCAGAAACAGGAAACAGAAACTTTGGAAGATTTTTTGGCTGATAAAGTATTTGCGGGTGATCAGGGTACAACCATGAATCCGGATCCAAAGGATGTGCAAGGATTTGAAACCTTTATTGAGCAGTACAAGAAGGGCATAGTAATTGAAAAAGCAGCAGTAGATACACTGACGGAATAATCTGCAAATCCAGCCTGACGGGGATCAGGATTGCAGAGAATATAGGAAGCAAGGAGAGATGATTTATGCTGGAGAAGCTGAAACAGGAAGTATATGAAGCAAATATGCTTCTTCCCAAATATGGACTTGTTATTTTCACATGGGGCAATGTAAGCGGTATTGACAGGGAGTCAGGACTTTTCATTATTAAACCAAGTGGTGTGGATTATGATAAATTAAAACCGGAGGATATGGTTGTAGTTGATCTGGACGGAAATAAGGTGGAAGGAAGATACAATCCTTCTTCCGATACAGAAACACATCGTATCCTGTACCGGGAATTCCCGGAAATCGGCGGTATTGTACATACGCACTCCACATGGGCAACAAGCTGGGCGCAGTCAGGCAGAGGCATTCCGTGCTATGGTACAACGCATGCAGATTATCTGTATGGGGAAGTACCTTGTGTCCGGAATCTGACAAAAGACGAAATAGAGGAAGCCTATGAAACCAATACGGGTATTTTGATAACAGAGGAGTTTAAGGCAAGAGGGCTGGATTATAATGCAACACCTGCTGTTCTTTGTAAAAACCATGGTCCATTTACGTGGGGCAGGAATGCGGAGGATGCAGTTCATAATGCAGTCGTTCTGGAGCAGGTTGCCAAGATGGCTGCTTACTGTGAACAGATCAATCCAAAGAATATGCCTGCACCCCAGGAGTTACAGGATAAGCATTACTATCGGAAACACGGTGCGAATGCGTACTATGGGCAGAAGGAAGAGTGATCACTTACTTAATCTTTGTTCATAAAACAGAAATTCCATATCCTCATAGCCACGGATAGACAGATGCCCGGTATCGCAAAATACAAAGCCCTGGGAGGGATAGAGCTTTTTGGCTACAGTATTGGTTCCGATCACATCAAGGCGCAATACTTTTTTGCTGTTTTCTTTGCATAAACGGAGTGCTTCGTGGACCAGCTGCCTGGCAATGCCCTTTCCCTGATAGTCCGGGCTTACGCCAAGGACGTGCAGCTCGGCAGCTTCTGTATCTGTGGCTTTTGTAATCCAGTTTACGGTCCGGTAAGTTTCGCTGATGCCATTTGCAAGGGCCATCATACCGGCGATGGTTTCGTGATCCCAAAGAATATAAAATTCGCCTTTGTTTATGTAGGATAAGATGGTTTCTTCGGTCGGATGCTGTCCCTTCCGCCACATGGCAAGGTGTTCGATATCCGGTGTTTTATCAATAATTTCTTCATAGCACTGCATTGCCTTTGGCAGATCTGCAGCGGTTGCTTTTTGTATATGCATGGTAAGTCTTCTTTCTACGTTCTACGCTGGCGGGCGCACGGGATGTGCAGCAATTAAATTCTCGCTTTGCTCGAATAGGCTGCACAAGGTAGTCAGGGTCCCACCGCTTCGCGGTTTCCCTAACTACAAGAACCGTGCGGCCTGCTTCGAGCGAAACCCCCATACGTTACCTTAACAGTTAACTCGGCCCAGGCACCCTCACGGCACACAGGAGCTTCTGCTTAGTGCTGCTTTGTTCCCAACCTGACACGGTTCACAGATTCCTGTTGCGCAAGACCCAGACGTCATCGCCACTTATTAAGGGCAGCTATGAAAGCCAAAACCCTCTGCCGGCCATCACCCCTACTAGAGCGGATTGTAGGTACAGGGCGCCGCTACTGCCCCGGCTGCACGGTTCGTTTAAGTATATCTAATTTTTAAAAGGATGTCAATGCATCGGACTTTAATCCATATTTTCCTTGATCCGGATATCTACCGCCGTGTAATTATACTCCGACTTAGGCAGATCTCCTGTTGCCAGATAAGAAAATAGGATGTCGAGGGGTTTGCTGCCCTGTACAAGCGGTTCCTGGCAGATCGTGGCGGAGATCACATCTTTTGCGACCATTTCTTTGGTAGTGGCAACCTTATCAAAAGTAATGATCGTCATATCCTTTTTCTGATCACGCATGGCAAGAGCTGCGCGACAGCCACCGTATACACCTGCAGCAGCAAAGAAAAGGGCATTGATCTCCGGGTGCTCCTTCAGAAGCTGGGTTGTCTGGTCATAACTGACAAAATCATCATCATCATTTGTGATCGTTGCAACAATATCAATATTCGGATAAGACCGGATTGCATTTGTAAAGCCGGCAATCCGCTCCGTATGACACAGGATCTCTTCGGAACCGGTAACAATACCGATTTTTGTGGACTCGTTTTTTGCCATCAGACGCATCAGACCTGCAGCTGTAGCACCGGACTGGTAATAATTACTGCCGACAAAAGCGATACGCTTACAATTTTTGATATCCGTATTCAGGGCAACAACAGGAATTCCCTGCTCAAACAGCTCGTCGATACGCCTGGCAAGGCGCGGATCGTTGGTAGGTGAAATGGCAATGCCATTGATGCCTTCCTTTACAAATTCGTCAATTGCCTGAAGCTGCTCGAGTGTGTCGACATTGACACGCTTGATCTGTACCGTACAGTTGTAGCAGGCGAGATCTTCTTCTTTCTGGTGGATTCCGTCAGTTACTTCATCAAAGAACGGATTTCCCTCTCCGAATAAGATCACACCAAGCTTTAAGTTCTTCTTCTGTGCAGCAAGCACAAGACCTGCACGATTGGGCTTGTAATCAAGCGCACGTACGATCTCCATGATCTTTTCGGCAGTCTGTGGATTGACAGAGCCTCTTTTGTTTAAAACACGGTCTACCGTACCGCGCGATACGCCTGCAAGATCGGCGATTTCCTTAATCGTTGCCATAACGATCTCCTTTCACGGACAAAACATAAAATGTCCCTCTTCTTTAAAAACTAACATACTCGACATACAATGTCAATGAAATATGTGTCATAATGTGATACGTGCACATAATTTATAAAAAAGTAACAAAAGAGAACGTCGGGAAATGAGAAAACAGGGAATATCATTGGTTAGAATGACGAAATGAAATAATTTTTCAACAAGATATTGCTTTTTTAGAACGTACATATTATAGTATAAGTGTGCACGGGCACAAAAAGCACGGTATTTGTGTTTGAGACTCGTGTAACGAGGATAAAAGACGCAAATGATCTGGGAATGGATCACGCAAAAGAAAATAAAACAGGAGGTAGGAAATGTTATATATCGGGGTAGATTTAGGAACATCTGCAGTAAAGCTTTTACTGATGGATGGAGAAGGGAAGATCCAAAATATCGTATCAAAAGAATATCCGCTTTATTTCCCGCATCCGGGCTGGAGTGAACAGAAGCCCGAGGATTGGTATGAGCAGGTTATGGCAGGCATCAGGGAATTGATCAAAGATGCTGATAAATCACAGGTTGCAGGCATCAGCTTTGGCGGTCAGATGCACGGACTTGTTATATTGGATAAGGATGACAATGTGATCCGTCCGGCGATCCTCTGGAATGACGGTAGAACAACAGAGGAATGTGATTACTTAAATAATGTGATCGGAAAGGATAAGCTTTCTCAGTACACAGCCAATATTTCCTTCACAGGTTTTACAGCGCCAAAAATCTTATGGGTGAAAAATAAAGAACCTGAGAATTTTGCTAAGATCGAAAAGATCATGCTGCCAAAGGATTACATTGCATACAAGCTTTCAGGCGTACATTGCACAGATGTTTCCGATGCATCGGGTATGCTGCTCTTTGATGTAAAGAACAGATGCTGGTCCAAGGAAATGTGTGAGATCTGCGGCGTGAAAGAAGAACAGCTTGCCAAGATCTATGAATCCTATGAGACAGTCGGGACTGTTTTACCGGAAATTGCAAAAGAGCTCGGTATTCCGGAAAGCTGTAAGGTAGTTGCAGGCGCAGGTGATAACGCAGCTGCAGCAGTCGGTACAGGAACGGTTGGAGACGGAATGTGCAATATTTCACTTGGTACAAGTGGCACGATCTTTATCTCCTCTGAGAAATTCGGTGTAGATAAGAACAATGCGCTGCACGCATTTGCACATGCAGATGGCCATTATCATCTGATGGGCTGTATGCTTTCTGCAGCAAGCTGTAATAAATGGTGGATGGATGAGATCATCCGCACAAAGGATTATCCGGCAGAACAGAAGGGAATCACAAAGCTTGGTGAAAACCATGTATTCTTCCTTCCTTATTTAATGGGAGAGCGTTCTCCGCACAACAATCCGAATGCAAGAGGCACTTTCATCGGTATGACAATGGATACCACAAGAGAAGATATGACACAGGCAGTTCTCGAAGGTGTTGCTTTCGCACTGCGTGATTCTCTGGAAGTCGCAAGAAGCCTTGGTATTGATATCAAGCGTACAAAGATCTGCGGCGGTGGTGCAAAGAGCCCGCTGTGGAAGAAGATGATCGCCAATATCATGAACTTAAAAGTAGATGTCATTGAAAGTGAAGAAGGACCGGCGCTCGGCGGTGCAATGCTTGCAGCAGTAGCAAATGGCGAATTTGCTTCTGTAGAAGATGCGGCAGCAAAGATTGTCAAGGTGGTTGATACAGTAGAGCCTGATCCGGCGCTTGTTGCAAAATACGAAGAAAAGTATCAGCAGTTCAGGGAAATCTATCCTGCCTGCAAACCACTTTTCGATATCATTACAAAATAATGTGATAAAAGGAGGACAAACCAATGCAGATTTTAGATGTTACAGACGCACGTTTTAAAAAGTATGGACGAATCGTAAAAAATGTTGATTTTACAGGCCTTGTGGAAGCAATGCAGAGCACACCTCTCCCGGATGGCGTAGAGTATGTTGCCTCTGTTAAGGAGCTGGAAGCACTTCCTGTGATGCAGGAGCTTCAGAAGGTGACTTACGGAGAACTTCCGATCCAGATCGGTTACTGCAACGGTCATAATGTACTGTTGAATGCGGTAGAATATCACAGAAGTTCAGAGATCAATGTAGCTGCAACAGATGCAGTGCTGATCTTAGGCTCCGAGCAGGATATCACAGATGATTTCCATTATGATACATCCCTGATGGAAGCATTCAAGATCCCGAAAGGAACAGCAGTTGAGATTTATGGTACAACGCTTCACTATGCACCATGTGATCTCAATAATGAAGGCTTCAAGGTAACGGTTGTTCTGCCAAAGGGCACAAATGAGCCGCTTGACGAAGCACATAAGGATGATGAGGATAAGCTCATCACAGCAAAGAACAAATGGCTGATCGCACATGCAGAAGGCGGTCAGGATCCGGCAGCTTTCATCGGACTGGTCGGAAAGAACTTAAACATCAACGAATAAGCGATACGTGATAAACAGGTCAAACCTGTTGAAATAAAGAAAATAAAATGAATCTTAAGTATGAAAGAAAATGGAGGAAAAAAATATGTACAATGCACCTGATGTAAAAATTGGTATCGTAGCAGTTTCCCGTGACTGCTTCCCGGAATCACTTTCCGTAAACAGAAGAAAAGCCCTGGTAGAGGCTTACACAAAGAAATATGACGCTTCTCAGATCTATGAATGTCCGATCTGTATCGTAGAGAGCGAGATCCATATGGTACAGGCTCTGGAAGACATCAAGAAAGCAGGCTGTAACGCACTTTGCGTATATCTTGGTAACTTCGGACCTGAAATTTCAGAAACCTTACTGGCTAAACATTTTGACGGCCCTAAGATGTTTGTAGCAGCAGCAGAGGAATCACAGGCTGACCTGATGGATGGTCGTGGTGATGCTTACTGTGGTATGTTGAATGCAAGCTACAACTTAAAACTTCGTAACATCAAAGCATATATTCCGGAATATCCTGTCGGAACTGCAGAAGAATGTGCAGATATGATCCATGAGTTTATTCCGATCGCACGTACAGTAGATGCACTTGCAAACTTAAAGATCATCAGCTTTGGTCCAAGACCACTGAACTTCCTTGCTTGTAACGCACCGATCAAACAGCTTTATAATCTGGGTGTTGAAATTGAAGAGAATTCAGAGCTTGATCTGTTTGAAGCTTTCAAGAAGCATGACGGTGATGAAAGAATTCCTGCCAAGGTAAAAGAAATGGAAGAAGAACTGGGCGGTGGCAATAAAAAGCCTGAAATCCTTCCTAAGCTTGCACAGTATGAGCTGACGTTACTTGACTGGGTAGAGGAGCACAGAGGCTATCGTAAATATGTGGCGATCGCCGGAAAATGCTGGCCTGCATTCCAGACACAGTTCGGATTCGTTCCTTGCTATGTGAACAGCCGTTTAACAGGTATGGGTATTCCTGTATCCTGCGAAGTAGATATTTACGGATGTCTGTCAGAGTTTATCGGTTACTGCGTATCAGAAGATATCGTTACACTGCTTGATATCAACAACTCTGTACCGGCAGATATGTACGAAGAGTCTATCAAGGGCAAATTTGATTACACACATAAAGATACATTCATGGGCTTCCATTGCGGAAATACAAATACAAAGAAGTTATCTGCATGCTCTATGAAATATCAGAAGATCATGGCAAGAAGCCTTCCGGAAGAAGTAACACAGGGAACACTCGAAGGCGATATCGTTCCTGGCGATATCACATTCTTCCGTCTGCAGTCAACATCAGACAATATCCTTCGTGCTTACATTGCAAACGGTGAAGTACTTCCTGTTGCAACAAAATCCTTCGGTGCGATCGGTGTATTTGCAATTCCTGAAATGGGCAGATTCTACCGTCATGTACTGATCGAGAAGAACTTCCCTCATCATGGAGCAGTTGCTTTCGGTCACTTCGGAAAAGCACTTTATGAAGTATTCAAATACATCGGTGTAGATGTAGATGAGATCGGATACAACCAGCCTAAGGGTGTAAGATATCCGACAGAAAATCCATTTGCATAAGGTGATCTGAAGCAGGTCAGGCTAAAATACTTTGACCGTAGGCTTAAGGAATGGTACAATCAGAATGTTTATAAGGGTAGCAACCGGTCCTATATGTGATCGGTTGCTATCATATGGTAAAGGGCAGCAGATAACAGTATGTCTGCACATCTTAAGGAGGATTATATTTCTCGACCATAAAGGAAGGAAAAGGAGAAAACACATGACAAATTTAGAGCTTCAGAAAATGGCAAACGAAGTTCGTAAAGGTATCGTCACAAGTGTACACAGTGCTAAAGCAGGTCATCCGGGCGGATCTTTATCTGCAGCAGATATGTTCACATACCTTTACTTTGAAGAAATGAATATTGATCCAAAGAATCCGAAAATGGAAGACAGAGACCGTTTCGTTTTATCAAAGGGTCATACAGCACCGGGCTATTATGCAGCACTTGCAAACAGAGGATATTTCCCGGTAGAAGATTTAAAGACATTGCGCCACCTTGGTTCTTACCTGCAGGGACATCCCTGCATGCAGGAAACACCGGGTGTTGATATGAGTTCAGGTTCCCTTGGACAGGGTATTTCCGCAGCAGTCGGTATGGCACTTGCCGGAAAGCTTGATAACAAAGACTACCGTGTATACACACTGCTTGGGGACGGTGAGATTCAGGAAGGTCAGGTATGGGAAGCAGCTATGTTTGCAGGCGCCAGAAAGCTTGACAATCTTGTTGTGATCGTAGATAACAATGGTCTGCAGATCGATGGTAAGGTAGAAGATGTATGTTCCGTATATCCGATCGATAAGAAGTTTGAAGCATTCAATTTCCAGGCGATCAACGTTGACGGACATAATTTTGATGAGATCCGTGCTGCTATGCAGAAAGCAAGAGAAACAAAGGGTATGCCTACAGCGATCATCATGCATACAGTCAAAGGAAAAGGTGTCTCCTTTATGGAAGATCAGGCAGGCTGGCATGGCAAGGCACCAAATGATGAGGAATACGAAATCGCAATGGCAGATCTGAAAAAGATTGATGAGCAGTTAGAGAAAGCAGGTGAAGTATAATGGCAGATGTAAAGAAAATTGCAACCAGAGAAAGCTATGGTAACGCACTTGTTGACTGCGCAGAAGACTTCCCGCAGTTAGTTGTTCTTGACGCAGACCTTGCAGGTGCTACAAAAACAGGTATTTTCAAAAAAGCATATCCGGATCGTCACATCGATTGCGGTATTGCAGAATGTAATATGACAGGAATCGCAGCAGGACTTGCTACCTGCGGTAAGATTCCATTCATTTCTTCTTTTGCTATGTTTGCAGCAGGAAGAAACTTTGAACAGGTTCGTAACTCGATCGGTTATCCGCATCTGAATGTAAAGATCGGTGCAACACACGCCGGTATTACAGTCGGAGAAGACGGTGCAACCCATCAGTGTAATGAAGATATCGCTCTGATGCGTACCATTCCGGGCATGACAGTTATTGTTCCTTCCGATGACGTGGAGGCAAAAGCAGCAGTCCGTGCAGCACTGGAAATGAATGGACCTGTTTACCTTCGTTTCGGTCGTGCGGCAGTTCCGGTCATCAATGATAATCCGGATTACAAGTTTGAGATCGGTAAGGGTGTTGTCTTAAAAGAGGGCAAGGATGTAACGATCATCGCAACAGGTATTTGTGTAGATTCCGCACTCGGTGCAGCAGAAAAGCTGGCAGCAGACGGTATCGACGCAGAAGTTATCAATATTCATACGATCAAACCACTGGATGAAGAGCTTGTACTTGCTTCCGCAAAGAAGACAGGCAAAGTTGTTACCGTGGAAGAGCACTCCGTGATCGGCGGTCTTGGCAGCGCAGTCTGCGACGTACTCAGCGAGAAGGCTCCGACAAAGGTTTGCAAGATCGGTATGTATGACAGATTCGGCGAATCCGGCCCTGCAGCAGCGCTTGTTGCAAAATACGGCTTAGATGCTGAAGGTGTTTACAAGAAAGTAAAAGAGTTTGTATAGGATCATTAGCAAATAAATGAATCAATTAAATCCCGGGGCTGATAGATACTAAGCAATCGATAGTGTCTTTGAACCTCAGCCAATCAGAATCGCCTGCGGCGATGGCTGAGGCTGCATCATGCACCAATGGTGCATGACATTTGCCGACCGAGATATCACAGTTTTTTACCGGGTTCCCGCCACAGGCGTATTTATTAAATGTAATGGGGTTACTTTTGTAACTCCATTATGCAGCCTCTGCGTATCGGCAAAGCCGATTCTGCATACGCAGAGGTTCCTTGTGGCGAGGGAACCTGTGTAAATAAAACTGTGATATCGCAGGGTAGGCAAACGTGATTGCGTGTATCTATCAGCCTCGGGATTTTTGTATTTATTCTTATTTCATTCATATATCTGAAACACATAAACATGTAGAAATACCCTCTAATATTTGAGTGGACTCTTCCTGTATATAAAACAATCCTTATTACCATGACGCATTTTCCGAATGTAAAATGTAAGTAAAATATGTAAATTCCTGTGGTGTTATTGAGAATTGTATTATAAAATAATTCCGTGGAAACCTATTTATAGCATAAGAGGAGGCTATTATGGACTTTTTCGGAATATTATCAATGGTAGGTGGACTTGCTCTGTTTTTATACGGAATGCACCTGCTGGGAGAGGGATTATCGAGCGTATCCGGAGGCAGACTGGAAAAAATCCTGGAACGCATGACCAATAACCCGATCAAAGCCGTTGCACTTGGCGCGGGCGTGACTGCACTGATCCAGAGTTCTTCTGCCACGACCGTCATGGTTGTCGGTTTTGTAAACTCCGGTATTATGAAGCTTTCCCAGGCAGTTGGCATTATCATGGGAGCCAATATCGGTACAACCGTAACCTCGTGGATCTTAAGTCTGAGTGGTATCGAGAGCAGTAATTTCTTTATACAGCTGTTAAAACCAACCTCGTTTTCGCCGGTTCTGGCACTGGTTGGTGTTTGTATGCTGCTTTTTTCCAAGAAAGAGAAAAAACATAATATCGGAACGATCCTGATCGGTTTTGCAGTACTGATGTATGGTATGGATGCCATGTCGGAAGCGGTGAAACCACTTGCAGATGTACCGGCATTTACCGGAATGCTGACAAAATTTTCCAATCCGGTGCTTGGTCTTCTGGCAGGAACGATCCTGACAGCTGTGATCCAGAGTTCTTCCGCATCTGTCGGTATTTTGCAGGCACTTTGTAAAACCGGTGCAGTCAGCTATGCGACAGCAATCCCGATCATCATGGGACAGAATATCGGAACCTGTATCACGGCAATCCTTTCTGCGATCGGTGCAAAGAAAAATGCAAAACGTGCGGCAATTGTGCATCTGTATTTTAACCTGATCGGAACGATTCTTTTTATGGTGATCTTTTATTCTGTTAATGAATTTGTGGATTTTGCATTTCTGTCAGATAGTGCCAATGCAGCAGGAATTGCGGTGATCCACAGTGCATTTAATGTTGCTGCTACAATGGTACTGCTCCCGTTTGCAAAAGTGCTCGAAAGGCTGGCAGTTTTGACAATTCCGGAAGATGAGGAACAGCAGGAAGAGAATCGGGTGCTCGTGCTTGACAGCCGTTTCCTGGAAACTCCGGCAGTTGCTATGGAGCAGTGTCGTACTGCAACGGTTGAAATGTCAGAGTTTTCCAAGAAAGCGATATATGATGCAATGTCACTGCTCGCGCATTATGATGAAGAGAAAGCACAGCAGGTACTTGATCTGGAAGATAAGGTAGATAAATATGAGGATGAGCTGGGAAGCTATCTGGTAAAACTGTCATCTAAAAACCTGACAGAAAAGGATTCCCATTCGCTCTCCATCCTGCTTCACAGCATCGGCGATTTTGAACGGATCAGTGATCATGCAATCAATATCAAGGAAGCGGCGGAAGAAATGACAAAGAAGGATCAGCATTTCTCTAATAAAGCGCTGGTTGAACTGGAAATCTTTTCAAATGCTTTAAAAGAGGTCATAGATCTGACCTTTGACGTATTTAAGACGGAAGATCTGACAAGAGCAGCTCAGGTAGAGCCGCTTGAGGAAGAGATCGATTATTTGCAGGCAGAGCTGAAAAGACGTCATATCAAGCGTCTGCGTAAGGGAAAATGTACGATTGAGATGGGATTCATTTTATCCGATGTGCTCACAAGCTATGAACGTGTGGCAGATCATTGCTCCAATATTGCAGCCTGTCTGATGGAGGTCAATGATGATGCATTTGATATTCACGAATACAAGCTGGGCATCGAAAATAAAGAAGATTTTGAAATGAGCTTTAAGAAGCTGAAAGAGAAATATATGTTACCATAAGTGAAGGGAAGGCGGTTTCTATGGCACTCATATATATTGTAGAGGATGACAGGAATATATCTGAGATCGAAAGCTATGCACTGAAAAATGCCGGATATGAGACAAAGGAATTTTATTGCGCAAAGGACTTTTATGAAGGGTTGAAGGAGCAGATTCCGGATCTGTTTCTTTTGGATATCATGCTGCCGGATGAAGACGGTCTGCAGATCGTGAAAGAACTGAAGCTGGATAAAAAGACTAATATGCAGCCTATTATCTTAGTTACGGCAAAAACGACAGAGATTGATAAGGTAAAAGGTCTGGATATCGGAGCGGATGATTACATGACAAAACCGTTTGGCGTCATGGAGCTGATCTCCCGTGTGAAAGCACTTCTCCGCCGCAGCGGGCGGACCCATTCATCGCCTGTACTTACCTTTCAAAATATTAAGATGGAAGAGGACAAGCACGTTGTCAGTGTAAGTGAGAAACCATGTGAGCTGACATTTAAAGAATATGAGCTGCTGAAGCTTCTTTTGACTAATGCAGGGATCGTGGTTGGCAGAGATACCATTTTGGAAAAAGTCTGGGGAACAGATTTTGAAGGAGAATCCAGAACACTGGATATGCATATCAAAACTCTTCGTAAGAAGCTGGGTGATGCGGGAGTTTATATAAAGACAGTACGAAATGTCGGTTATATTCTGACGGGAGAAGAGTGATGAAAAAGAAGATCAATGCCAAAATGATGCAGATGGTCGCACTGACACTGCTTCTGACAGTTTGTGCACTTCTTGTGATCGGATATCACCTCTTGCAGGAACAGGTCATCGATGACCTGAAGAGTTATGCCGATATTTTGGGAAATCGCGATACAATACAGCTGGAAGAAAGAGATGCTTCCATGCTGAAATCCGATAAAATCAGAATTACACTTGTAAATGCAGATGGCAGCGTGATTTATGATAATATGACAGATTATCGGAAGATGGAGAATCACAAAAACAGACCGGAGATCGCGCAGGCAATGAAAACCGGAGAAGGACAGACAGTCCGCATCTCTAGCACATTTTCGCACAATACTTATTATTATGCGATCAGACTGGCAGATGACAGTGTATTACGTGTTTCCAAGGAGGCGGGAAATGTCTGGCAGATTCTGCTGCGGTCGCTTCCGCTTTTGGTGGTTGTTTGTGCATTTTTGTTGGTCATCTGTGCGCCAATTTCCCGGCTGTTAACAAGAAAACTTGTTGAACCGATCGAACTGATGGCGCAGGATATGGACCATATGGATACTATTCCGGTGTATGAGGAGCTTGAACCGTTTGTAAAAACAATCCATGCACAGCATCAGGATATTATGAAAAATGCTAACATGAGGCAGGAATTTACTGCGAATGTATCGCACGAACTGAAAACACCGCTGACTTCTATTTCAGGTTATGCAGAGCTGATCGAGAACGGAATGGCTTCCGGAGATGATACGGTTCGCTTTGCCAAGGAGATCCACAAAAGCGCCAACAGGCTGCTTACATTGATCAATGATATCATCCGGCTGTCACAGCTTGACAGTACACCGGAAACGACCTTTGAAAGGGTAGATCTTTATGAGGTTGTACAGGTAACTGTCGATATGCTTGCCATGAGTGCACAGCAGCACCGGGTTTCTTTGCAGTCAGAGGGCAGAAAATGTTATGTATATGGCAGCAAACAGATGCTGGAAGATCTGGTCTATAATCTTTGCGATAATGCGATACGCTATAATGTGGAGAATGGGCTTGTCTGTGTGACGGTCGGAGAGGAAGACGATAATGTCTTTTTGGCGGTGCGTGATACAGGGATTGGAATCAGTAAGGAAAATCAGGAGCGTGTGTTTGAACGTTTCTACCGTGTGGATAAGAGCCGATCCAAACAGACCGGCGGAACCGGTCTGGGACTTGCGATCGTAAAACATATTGTAGCAGAGCATCATGCAAAACTGGATATTAAAAGTAAAGAAGGCAAAGGAACTGAAATTAAGGTAACCTTTGTATAATGTTTGATTGTACAGGATATATTTTAAAGTACTATTGTACATCCGGTTCGATCAGGCAGAACTCATATCCAAGTTCTCTCGCCTGATCAATGAAATCACCAAGTACTGCAGCGTTTGTAGCAGACTGACCGTGCAGCAGATAGATCGCGCCCGGATGCAGTCTGCTTATCATTTTTTGAAGACTTTCTGCCTGATCGGGCTGATTGTCCACATCATAATCCAGATAAGCAAAACTCCAGAAAATACTTTCATAATTACAATTGTTGACAATTGCCAGAGACTGTTCGCTGAATTTCCCTGCAGGGAATCGGAACAGATACATGGAATAATCATATTGCTCACGTACATAGGCATCTGTCTGCAGGATTTCGCTTTTTTGTGTTTCAATATCCTGGGACGGCAGACCTGCGGAAGGGTGTGTGGTGGAATGGTTTCCGATCACATGTCCTTCGGAGATCATTCGGCGGATCAGGTCAGGCTCGCTCTGGGCATAGGGAAGCGTTACAAAGAAGGTCGCTTTGACACCTTTTTCCTGCAATGTATCCAGCATAGAAGCTGTTGTACCGTATTCATAGCCCTCATCAATTGTCAGGTAGATTTTTTTGGAACCATCCTCTGTCAGAAGTGCGTCCGTATTGACGAAATGTGCATGATAATTTTTATATTGTTCTTCGTATTGCACGCTTGTAACAGGGCGGTTTTCTTCATCTGCATTTGTGCCCTGTCCGTATCCGATACATTCTCCGTCTAATGCTTCTATATTTTCGATCACAGCATTGGTAAGCTGCAGTCCGTTCTGATCAGGCTCTACAGACGGAATGGTATTTGTGCAGTTTTCCTCATCCTTGTAGCATTCATAGGTCGTCATGACTGCATCAGCGATCGCATTTGCGTAGTCTGTCAGATTGGCATCGTACATTCTGTTGTCGTCGCTGTCGTTGATAAAGCCAAGCTCTAAGATACAAGCCGGCATTTCGGCATTTGCGGTAATATAGTAGTCATCTTCATTACTATTATAGCTGCCCTGTTTGATGCCACGGTTTCTGGAAATACCTACTTTCTCCAAAAAAGTCAGAATATTGGAGGCAAGAGCAGTTGTTTCGTCGGATGCCCGGCTGTTGATCCAGGCTTCTGCACCGTTGCCCTTTCCTTTATTACGGTGGAGAGAGATCAGATAGCGGGCATTCGCCTCTGTCGCCGCTTTGCATCTCTGTGACAGATAAAGAAAGCTGTCATCATCACGCGTCATTACAACACGGATCTGTCTTTCTGAGAGGGCGTCTGACAGTGCTTTTGCCAGCTTCAGCGTGTCGTCTTTTTCGATACGTCCTTTGCTGTCACAGCCGATGTCTTTTCCGCCATGTCCTGCATCGATGCAGACCGTAAATAAGGAAGTATCTTCTTCCGCCTGTCCTGTGATTTCGATTTCAGCAGGTGCTATACTGGAAACGGCATCCGCAGTCTGCATATCTCCGCTTTCCCGGAAATCAGAGCGTACCTTCTGAATCGTAAAAACCAGAAAAGAAACTGCAAAAAGGGCGAAAAGGAGCGCGCAGATCATCTTGATTCTCTGTGAGCGCCTTTTTCGTTTATTCTGCCGGGAGGAGAAGCGGTTCGGTTGTTTATAAAAGCTGTCAGACATGAAATTTCCTCTTTTCATTGGTGTGGTAATTACCAGTATACATTGTCGAAGAAATTGGACAAGAGGGTGTAGAGAATCTTAAATAAAACTTCATAATTTGTAACTATTCAGAGCCATGAAAATTCGTAATAAACTGTGAAAATTTAACGTACAAAAGTGTTGACAGAAGGGGGGAAACAAGATAAAATAACTTTGGTTTTGAGCTGATTTCAATCCCAATCTTAGCAAGTAAACTTGCACGATTGTTTTTGGATTATTTGATGTGAAATTCAGCCCATCTCGAATACTGCGTATTCTCGATGACCGTTTATTTGCAAATGCAAATAAATGCAAAATAATTTCAATCCCAATCTTAGCAAATAAATTTGCACGATTGTTCTTGGATTATTTGATGTGAAATTCAGCCCATCTCGAATACTACGTATTCTCGATGACCGTTTATTTGCAAATGCAAATAAATGCAAAATAATTTCAATCCCAATCTTAGCAAATAAATTTGCACGATTGTTCTTGGATTATTTGATGTGAAATTCAGCCCATCTCGAATACTACGTATTCTCGATGACCGTTTATTTGCAAATGCAAATAAACGCAAAATAATTTCAATCCCAATCTTAGCAAGTAAACTTGCACGATTGTTCTTGAAATTATTTTATCTGAATTTGCGCAAGCAAATTGATTCGCCCAGATAGCTCAGTCGGTAGAGCAGAGGACTGAAAATCCTCGTGTCACTGGTTCGATTCCGGTTCTGGGCATTATAACAGAAAATTGATAATGTGTCTTGACACGGTATAAGTTTTCTGTTATTATCTTATTTGTTCGGGTTATCCAGACAGGACAAAAGATATGCGGGTGTAGTTCAATGGTAGAACACCAGCCTTCCAAGCTGGATACGTGGGTTCGATTCCCATCACCCGCTTCTCTGAAATAACGCAGAGAAGAATATATTATTAACTTAATACCTTCAATGCATGGCAACATGCAAAAACATGCGCGAGTGGCTCAGTTGGTGGAGCGCGACCTTGCCAAGGTCGAGGCCGCGGGTTCGAGTCCCGTCTCGCGCTCTTTTATTACACGAAAAAGGAGCATCCAAGTGGATGCTCTTTTTTCGTGTAAGAAGAGCCGAAAGGGCTCTTCACAATGGCATGAATTAAAATTCATACCAGGTTCGAGGTCTCAGCCCACATGAAGTGGGCTTCGGTCCGCGCAAAACCGAGGTCCACCGGACCTCGTGCGCCGTCTCGCGCTCTTATTTTTTACACGAAAAGGAGCATCCAAGAGGATGCTCTTTTTTTGTATCATAAAATATTTTCAGATAGACAGGTAGTGTCAGGGTGAAATGTTAAAGTAACTACAGAAGTAGGAACTTATATAGATTATTTTGTCTGCGTGTCTTTAGAGTAGGAAAAAGCACTCTGAAAGTTTTTGATGGCATCTAAAATGAGCTTCTGTTGATCCGTATTGTATTTATTGATCGCCAGAAACAGATCAATCGGTTTTTCGGTAGCAGGATCTATGCCTCGAAGGATATAGTCTGTTGGAACATTAAGTGTATCACTGATCTTCACAATAGTTGAAACGGAAGCCCCTACTACGCCACGCTCTAGGTCAGAAATATACTGTGTGGAGACACCTATCATTTCGGCAAAAACCATCTGTGTTAAGCCGGATTTCTTTCGAATGAGTTGAATGCGTGATCCTATGGAGGAATTTAATGAGTTTTTTGTAGACATATATAAAATCACCACCTTATATATAATGTTAACTAATGGTGGTAATTTTATGAAAATAGTGATAGAATTAGTTTTGTAATAAATAATATTGATGCCATTATATAAAATATGAAGAAAAGGGGGAGAGAAGGGTGAAGCAGGAATTAAATGAAGACATCTGCAAAGTGTACCAGCAGAAAAGACAGTATCTACGGGAATTAAAAATTTTTAATGACACGATCGTACAAAGAGAGCTTAGTGTGCAACTGCAGCAAAAATGCGACATTCCTGAAATCTGGGCATTGAATATTGTAAACGGATATCATATGCAGGACTATCTGGCAGCTTGTGCATATGGGCAAAAGGAAACAGATTTGAAGGAGGAAGAAGAAAAACAGCAGTTTATTGAAGCCCTTCTGCAAGAAGCGGATATGTGGGATAAATTGGTGGTATGAGGTAGGTATGATAGTAAATATTGAAAGAACGAAAAAATGCGCATTTTGCAAACATTGGTATGATCCGTCAAATAGTGCAATAAAGCCGAGAAATCCTCGTTTTAATCAATGGGAGTTTGATGATCAGCGTAGAAAAATGTGTATGAAAAAGAATCTTGAAATGAATGCAAATGCTTTCTGTGGATGGTATGAATGCAAGATTGATTTACAATAAGAGAGTTGTAAGAAAGGACTAAATGATGGCAAAATTAATAACGCAAGCAGATGTAATGAAGATGTTAGATACATGCTACGATAAAGCACTACATGGTATTAATAAAGTAAGTCCTCCAATTGAGCAGTTTGCAAATGAGTACGTAAGGAAGGCAAAGGATCCTCAAAAGGCTGCAAAGATCATGCTAAAAAATCAAATTGCAAAATGCACTACATCGGGATTTATAACTGGTTTTGGTGGTGTAGTTACATTGCCTGTCAGTATTCCGGCGAACATAGGAAGTGTATTATATGTTCAGATAAGGATGATAGCATGCACAGCATATTTGGCAGGATATGATTTAAATGCTGATCAGGTACAGACTTTTATATATGCTTGTCTTGCTGGAGTATCAGTAAATGGAGTAGTCAAAAATGCCGGTATTAAAGTAGGTGTTAAGGTTGCTGAAAAAGCTATTCAAAAAATACCTGGAAAAGCATTGACTAAAATTAATCAAAAAATTGGTTTTAGATTTATCACAAAAATGGGTGAAAAGGGCATCGTTAATCTTGGTAAAATGATCCCGGGTGTAGGTGCGGTAATTAATGGTGGATTAGATTTTGCCGAAACAAAAATTATTGCTGATAGGGCATATAAAATGTTTTTTGAAGGTGATTTTTCTGCTGGAGATCCAGAAGATAAAGATGAAAATATTATAATTGATGTTGAATAATATATTGTAGTATCAATAATAAACAAGTAAGAGATCAGATAGAAATGCAACTGAGATACTGATGGTACTATAAAATTTTCACTATGCAATTGTCAATGCTTTGCAACAATGATATAGTTGTTGCAAAGCATATTTTCTTTTATCAAGTCTGTTGGATTGTTATAGATAGAAGTTACTAGAAAACATAACAATCCGATGTCTTACTCATATCTTATTTCAGGAAATTCATGCTTTATTTCACAATTATTAATAAGGCAGGAGTTTCGAGATAATATGATGTATATGGTAACTCCTGTGGCAAACAAAGGAGGACCATAGTAGATGACAGAAGGAAGAAAATTTTATGGGATGAGGAACGATTACATGTTCCATGCGGTTCTGCAAAAGAACGAAGAAGTTTTGAGAAATCTTTTAGCAACACTTTTGGAGATGGATGAGGCAGACATTGTAAGCTGCCATATCGAAAATCCGATCGAACTTGGCAAGGAGATTGAAGGAAAAGATTGTATCCTGGATGTAAAGATTAAGCTGAATGATGCAAGGATCATCAATATTGAATTACAGGTGTATAAGCAGACATACTGGACAAATCGATCTCTATTATATTGGGCTAGGGCGTATGACATTTTAAAAAGCGGTGAGGGATATGATATGCTGCTTCCTACATATCACATCGGAATTTTAGATTTTACCTTGTTTGAAGATCATCCGAAATTTATGGCGAAGTACCAGATTATGGATGTGGAGGATGGTTACTTGTATTCCGATAAGTTATGTATAAAGGTGCTTGATCTGACACAACTTGAGACAGCAAGGAGTCAGTCCGAAACAGATAAAAAACTTCTGAAATGGGCAAGTATATTTAAAGCGGAAACGCTGGAAGAATTGGAGCGGTTAGCAAATGGAGAGGAGGTCTTTGAGAATATGGTAGTAACTATGAAACAATTAAGTGAAGATGAAAAAATCCGTATGCAGTGTGAAGCAAGGGAAGATTATGAAAGATGTCTGATTACGGAATATAATGCCGGAAAGCAGGATGGAATAGAGCAGGGAATAGAACTTGAGCGTAAAAATACAGAAAAAGAACGCCTAAATACAGAGAAAGAACGTCAAAGAGCTGATGCTGCAACAAAAAAAGCAGCAGAGCTTGAGAATGAGGTAAAGAAACTGCGGGCTATGCTGGCGAAATAGACGGAAAGGTTGATCAATCCGAATTAGTTCCATTTTACATGCGGAAATTTGGAACTGATTCGGATTTTTCTTTTTATTTCAAAATGTTACTCTTGCAGTATCAACAATATACGGGCAAGAGGAGATGAAAAGGGGGATGATATGGAGAAGTTAGAAAGAGAAAAGTGGGAAAGCGAAAGCAAAGCTCATAAATGGAAAATGGATTTTCAAGATCTGTGCCAAACATACGAAGTTACAGGCTGTAATAAAGCAACACTCTATTATATGTCAGCCCTGCAACTGAGGGAGCAGATACAAGATAATGCATTAAAAAGGCTTTTTATCTATGCAATATGCGATGCTGGTTTTCTGATGGATCGATACACAGATTGTAAGGAACAGCAAATGGAGGCCAGTTTTCGTAATACGGAGAAGAGAATGCGAAAACTGCTGACATTATTGCAGAAAGAAAAAGAGATGTGTGAGCAGTGGGGTGAAATTGTAGGCAGAAAGCGGTTTTCTTTAAAAAACAGAGTTTATTCTGATGACTACAATGAGGAACTCCTTGCGCTTTGCAGCCTGTTTCGGGAAACATTTGAAATGTCGGAAAGGCAGACACCGAATTTGGCAGATAATTTGCAATATTTCTTAATGGAAGCCAGAAATAATGATCTGATTGAAAAGATCATCCCTTTTTATTTATTTCAGGTTATGGTACGCCACACAAATCGTCTGGCGCAGAATCCGGATTTTCAAATAGTACCAGCCAGTCTGTGGAAATACAAAGAATATGAAATAACGAAGAATAATGGGAAGAACTTCAACAAATATGAACGGTGTATCGGTCTGTTCCAAAAACTGTGTAAGTTATATAAGAATGATCCGCGTATAGACATAGCACTGTGTCGTTATGGAATGGAGCAGTGCTCCAATATACCGGAATGGACATCCATGTGGCTGCGTAAAAAAGAAAAGAAATGTACCACAAAGCTACATCGTTTTATAAATGAATTGTATTTAAGCTGCATAGAGACGGATGAACCAGGGCAATACGCTGCAAATACAATATTTCCGCATAAAACATCAGAAGAAGAAAATTTATTCATAAGGGATGTGGATCAAAAATTCGAAATCGAAGCCACTATTAAAAGTTACATATTAGAACATATAGAAGTGCTGATACAATTTATGAAAATACAATATAAGGATGTGGAACAAGTAAAATGTCTGGTGACAGATGTTTATCATGCATCCGGATTTAGCAGAATGAAAATAGAAGATATAGGGGAAGAAACAAAACTAACCTATGTCTATGACCAGTTTATAGAAATGCTGGATGAGGCGATTGTTTCATCTGTCTGGGAGACAATAAAAAAACTGGTGGAATGTGAATCAGATCATTTTCAGTTCATGGCTGCTATTTTATCATAGGATATTTGTCCCTCTCGCTCGTATAGAAAACTGTAAAACAGATTTATGGGAGGACAAGAGTATGATCATTGCAATTATTTATATGGCTTTAGGATACTGGGCAACGGGTGTAACCACGCATGCGAATAAGATATTTCTGGGATATGGGATCGGAGAGCTGTTTTTAGAGCGTTTGTGTTGGGCATTTATATTTGGATGGGCATTGATTCCGGTTGCGATCATCAAAACCATATTTTTCAGCCGATGACATGGATGTGACCGCTATGGGAGAAAAATTCGCGAAACAATACCGGGTTTTGGATCTATATGCCAGATTTTTGGAAGGAGACGTGATCAATAAGGCAGAAGAAGCGATCAGATTCCATGTGGATGAACGGTCAATTCAGAGAGATATTGATGATATTCGAATATATCTTGCTGACAGAAAGATTATCGGTTTGGGAGAATGCAGGAATATCATTTATGACAGAATGCAAAAAGGATATGTTATGCGTTGAAATATTCCGGTTGTTTCTGCATGTTATCTATGTTAAACTGATTACAAGCAGAAAGTCAAAATCGTATTTTACATGGGATGGCTTGCCATCCCATTTTCTATTTATTATAGGTAACTCTGCATAGTTACTATATGTCTAAATGTTTCAAGAAACTTCACTGCTTAAATTCCACAAACAAATGAATAGCAGAGAGGTTTCAAAGTATAATAGACCTCTCTGGGTAAGTATGTCTTACAGAAAGGGAGGTCATATGACACAAAAAAGAAGCGTTGTACCGGATAATGAACCCCGCTCTTATCAGAAAGGAAATTCGCATCGTAATGATTGGAGGGAGAACTATATGACAATCGAAATGAAAATGGATCAGAGATATGAACAGGGGAAAAATGAAGGCGAGCAAAACCGGGATAGGGAACTGATCGCTAAGTGGCTGCAAAAGGGAAAAACAATCGCCGAGATTGCAGAGGATCTGGACAGATCAGAGGAATATGTGAAAAGTCTGATTTGTTCTCAGGAATAAAGAGGAGGAGAAAAACGATGATCTGTCCGGAGTGTGGAAGGGAACTGGAAAAGGGAATCATTGAGGCAAAAGATGCAGGAAGTCTGATGCAGTCACTGACGATGGTATGCTGGTATCCGGAAGAATGTAAAAACAAAATGTTCAAAAAGAATACCGTAAATCTGAGATTGAAGGCGGAAGGTTATTATTGTGATGAATGTATGAAGGTTTTTGCTTCGTTTGAAGAAAAATAAAGTTGACAATCCAGTTAGACTGTACTAACCTAAAGACGATGAGGGCAGAAACTGGAGGAAAACTATGAAAAAATTATTTTTTGAAACGGAAAAAGACGGTTTTTATGGAACTTATTATGAAAATCCACAAGGTTCGGATTGTGCAGTCATTGGATTATTCGGAGATGATCCGAATGATTATATGGCAAAATGTGGAGCAAAATGGTTACATAAAAACGGTGTAAACGTGCTTTGTATGTCTCCCGGAAAGAAGAACTACAGTCATGTAAATTATCCGCTGGAGAGAATAGAGACAGCGATCAAATGGCTGAAAAACAACGGAAATCGTAAAGTCGGAATTATGGGGATGAGTACAGCGGGCATGGATTCGATTGTTGCGGCTTCTTATTTTCCTGACATTACATTGACCTTTGGACTGACACCGAGTGACTTTGTATGGCAGGGCTTTGAACAGGGAAAAAAGGATGGCTGCAGTGAATGGCCGGTTCCGGGCGCATCTACTCTTTCCTGGAAGGGAGAACCACTTGCTTATATGCCGTTTGTATATGAACATCCGGTTTACTGGCAGAAGGTTATGGAAGAAACGAAAGGTTCCGGTGATTTTGAACGTAGTACATGCCTGTTCATTGATTCTGAAAAAGCAAGAGAACACACGGAAGAAGAGATGATCAAGGTTGAAAATATCAAAGGGAAACTGATTCTTGTCGGTGCAGAGGACGATTCTTTCTGGGAAACAGCAAAGTATATCCGCCGTATGGATCAACGTCTGAAAGAGCATACGCATAGCTGTGACTATGAGATTCTGGTATATGAGCACGGAACGCATTTTGTTCTGCCGGAATCGCTGCTCCGAAAAGCATTACCTGTAGGGCTTAAATTTGTACTTCGCTTTATTTTCAAGGCTGCAAAGGACTATCCGAATGAGTGCGAAGCAACCAGAAAAGATATTGATAAAAAGCTTTCTGCCGCAATTAAGGAATGGCGGGAAGAATAATTTTACAAAAGCCAGACAAATCACAGGAGAATTATTAGAGGCAGGTAACTAATAATTCTCCCGGGATTTTGACACCGATATTTGTTTTCGTATTATCGCACAAACAGATATCCTGTATAAGCGATATATAAAAGGATACATACCGCGCCTTCCCATCTGCACATGGACTTTTTGCTGCGGGCAAAGATGTACAGCAGAATGGCACTGAGCAGAAGTAAAATGCCGTCGATCACGGATTCGGACAGGACAGCAAGTGGTGTGATCGCAGCAGAAATACCCAGGATAAACAGAATATTGAAAATATTCGATCCGATCGCATTGCCGAGCGCAAGACCGCTGTCTCCTTTTCTGGTAGCAACAATAGAAGTAACAAGCTCAGGCAGGGAAGTACCGACCGCAATGATCGTCAGGCCGATAAAGTTCTGGCTGACACCGAAGCTTTCCGCAATAATACAGGCATTATCGACGACAAGATTTCCGCCTGCGATAACTGCGATCAGACCACCGGCGATATACAGAAGACTTTTTGGCAGGGACAACACCTTGCCATTTTCTTCGTCCTGTCTGTTTTTCAGGGCAGATATGACCATAGAGATCAGATACGCTGTCATACCGATCAGAAGAAGGATCCCTTCCAGACGGCTGAGTACTCCGTTTGCAAGCATGATGCACAAAATAAAAGTGATCAGGATATTGAGTGGAAGATCACGTTTTAAAATGTCTTTGTTGGTGGAGAAGGCTGCCATAAAGGCGCATATGCCGACCACGACAAGCCCATTAAAAATGTTGGATCCGATGACATTACTGAGAGCGATCTCATTGCTTCCGCTCAGTGCAGCACTCATGCTGACAGAGGCTTCCGGAGCACTGGTTCCCATGGCAACGATCGTCAGTCCGATGATCACGCTTGGGACACGCAGAAGCCGGGCGAGGGAAGAACTGCCATCCACGAAGAAATCCGCTCCCTTGATCAGGAGCACAAAACCTACAACTAACCATACATATTCCATAATTTGGTCCTTTCCGCGATAAAAGCATAAAAAACGAGACCTTTATCGCATAAAAAATAGTCGATAAAAGTCTCGTTACTTACCCACAATAACCGGCCTTGCGGCGTGATGACGATCATTATGACATCAGCAGATGCAAACTACTCCCTTTTATAGTAAGTATACTATGGCAGAAGCAGCAGGATGTCAATCACTAACCGGTTAAGAACCGGTAAAGATGTGGCATGTGCAATTTTATTTGTTATCAGGTAACATTTTATCGGTAACCAGAGATAATCCCTTTCCGATCAAAATACATGCAACTGCCAATGCTACTGTAATTCCTGCACAAAGTAATACACCTGTTAATCCTGTTCCCATTTTTAATAATCTCCTTTATTTTTGAATTTTGCGGAATGCATATAGTTACTTTTCCGTACTGCATTCGCCATGTAAATCCAGAAAGATTGCTATTAATGACCTGCTTGCTGCGATTTACACGGCTCTGGATCGTTAAAAATAAAGGATTTTGTTTTTCTGCCCGTCCTGATCATGGATATATCGGATGATAAACTGACGGCTGCATAGAAAAGCCGCTGCCAGATAAAAGAGCATGAGCGTCAGCAGGATACAGAAAGCACCATAGCCTGTCGCTTCATGGCAGGTAAGATCGGCTCTTGTATTGGTAAGACGTCTTACCGTAGAACGGTTTAATACAACCGCATGACTTGCATAAAAGGTTTCTTCTGCGTTGATAAAATCAGGAATGATCCCCGTATCTTCCTCCAGAATACAGGGAACAGAGGTTGTCTGTGTGTAACCCAGGTAGGGTATTTCATCCGCGGAAGGTATTTCCGGATTTTTGTCCAGAACAGAAAGAAGGAACAGAATAAGAAGAAGCAGGCAGGCAGTTTTGCTGCGCCTGTAAGATGCTTGTTTCATATTGCGTCCTCCTTTCCTGCAATTTATTCCTGCCTTATTATATGCTTCCGATTCTCCGATTTCAATATGAATCCAGTTAAGATTACAGAAGAGAAATCCCGGGCACGATTGCGGATGGGAAATGATTGAAAATACAGATAGGACAAGTTACAATAAAGAGTAAGAACGGATACGGAGGTGTTTTATGAAGCAGGAACAGATACTTGCACTACTGCAGGATATGTCATTGACAGAAAAGATCGGGCAGATGGTACAGATGGTCGGAATGCTCTATGATGCAAAGGAGCAGGGGATTATAACCGGTCCTATGATGGCAGATATGAAGGTAACGGAGGAAGATTTGAAGATGGCGGGCTCCAGCCTTCTTTTATATGGCGGGGAAAAGCTTGCCAGAATCCAGAAAAGTTATATGGAAAACCAGCCGCATCATATTCCGCAGATGTTTATGTATGATGTGATCCACGGTATGAAAACAATATTTCCGGTTCCGCTTGCACAGGGAGCGAGCTTTGATCCGGTGCTTGCAAGAGACTGTGCGTCTGTTGCAGCGAAAGAGGCAGCAGCCGGCGGAATCCATGTGGCATTTTCGCCGATGGTCGATCTGGTGCGTGATCCCAGATGGGGACGTGTGATGGAATCGACCGGGGAAGATCCGTATTTAAACGGACTGTTTGCGGAGGCTATGGTGCAGGGACTGCAGGGAGACGACATGAGCCGGGAAGGAAAGGTCTGCGCCTGTGTGAAGCATTTTGCAGGATACGGCGGTGCAACAGGCGGACGGGACTATAATACGGTAGAAGTATCTGAAAATTCCTTCCGCAATGAATATCTGCCTGCTTATGAAAAAGGAATCAAAGCAGGAGCCGGTATGGTAATGACATCGTTTAATACGGTAAACGGTGTTCCGGCGACGATCAATCAGTGGCTGATGAAAAAAGTGCTCCGGGAAGAAATGGGATTTGACGGGGTACTGATCTCAGATTTTGCGGCTATTTATGAAACGATCGCGCATGGCTGCTCGGAGGATGCCAAAGATGCTGCGCATAAAGCAGCACTTGCGGGTGTGGACATTGATATGATGACAGAGTGCTACAGAAGTGAGCTGATCAGACTGGTGGAAGACGGAACGGTTCCGGAAACGCTGATCGATGAAAGTGTGCTCCGTATTCTGACACTGAAAAACAAGCTTGGCCTGTTTGAAGATCCCTATAAAGGCATGGGCGCTGAAAAAGAGGCACAAATGCAGTTGACAGAGGAACACAGAGCTCTTGCCAGAAAGGCAGCAGCGCAGACTTTCGTACTTCTGAAAAACGAAGGCGGACTGCTTCCTTTATCGACAGAAAAAAAGATTGCTTTTATCGGACCTTATACAGACAGCAAATGTCTGATCAGTACATGGGCGATCTCCGGAGATGTAAAGGATTGCGTGACGATCCGTGAGGCAGCGGAAGAAGTATTCGACAGCACAAAAACCACATATGTGCAGGGGAGTGCTTTTATGCCACAGGGCTATGTATTTGAGGGCTTTGATCAGGCAGGAAATGTGCTGCCGGTGGAATATACGGAAGCGGAAAGAACGCAGATGCTGCAGGAAGCGATAGAAGCAGCAAAGCAGGCAGAGATTGTTGTAATGCCGATCGGCGAATATTATTTGCAAAGCGGTGAGGCAACAAGCCGGGGAGATATCCGGATTCCGGAGCCTCAGCTCGTGCTTTTGCGGGAGGTTGCAAAGGTCAATGCCAATATTGTTGTCGTGCTGTTTAACGGAAGACCACTTGACCTGCGGGAAGTGCAGGAAAATGCGAAAGCAGTGCTGGAAGTATGGCTTCCGGGAACAGAAGGCGGTCACGCCATTGTAGATGCATTGACAGGGAAAGTAAATCCATCCGGAAAACTGCCGATGAGTTTCCCTTACAGTGTAGGACAGATTCCTGTTTACTACAATCATTTAGCGACGGGAAGACCAAACGATCCACAGAAAAAAGAAAGATACCTGTCCAAATATCTGGATATTCCAAATGAACCATTATATCCGTTTGGGTATGGTCTTTCCTATACAGAGTTTACCATATCGGACGTCATACTTTCTTCAGACAGATTGACAGAGAATGGCGAGATAACAGCATCCGTATGGATACAAAATACAGGAGAGAGGGAGGGAAGTGATGTACTGCAGCTTTATATCCGGGATGTAACAGCTTCTGTTGCCCGCCCTGTGAAAGAACTGAAAGGAATCGAAAAGGTCAGCTTAAAGCCGGGCGAGAAGAAGGAGATCAGCTTCCGGATCACGGAAGAAATGCTCCGGTTTGTGCGTGCGGACGGAAGCTTCGGAAGTGAACCGGGTAAATTCCGTGTATGGATCTCGGACAACAGTAACAGTGGTATGTATCAGGAGTTTGACTTGTAATATATTGCTGCCTTGCGTATAATAAATAAGACTGGCAGAGGTAATGACAGAAAACGAACAGCAAGAAAAGGAGATCATAAATGAAAATAGCAGTTTTAGAGAGAAACAGTGTCGGAACAGATATTGATGTAACCTGTTTTGAAGATTTTGGAGAGGTTACTTATTATAGAAATACAGTAGCGGCAGATGCGGCTGAAAAGGTAAAGGATGTTGATATCATCATTGCCAATAAAGCACCAATGAATGAAGAGACGTTAAAAGATGCGCCGAATGTAAAGCTGATCTGTGAATTTGCGACCGGCTTTGACAATATTGATCTGGAATATTGTAAAAAGAGAAGAATTAAGGTTGCCAATGTGAAGGATTATTCCACTGCTGCAGTGGCACAGCATACATTTGCCCTGGCACTTTACTTATTAGAGCATCTGCCACATTATGATACCTATGTAAAGGACGGTTCTTATGGTGCGCAGGATCGGTTCAGCAATTTTGATCTGCCTTTCACAGAGCTTGCAGGCAAGACATGGGGGATTATCGGAATGGGTAATATCGGCAGAATGGTTGCCAAGATCGCAACAGCATTTGGCTGTAAAGTTATTTTTCATTCTGTGACAGGAAAGAGCACCTGTACGGAATATGAGCAGGTATCCAAGGACGAGCTGCTTGCCCAGTCCGATATTTTATCCCTGCACTGCCCACTTTCTGACCTGACGAGAAACTTTATCGACAAAGAGGCACTCTCCAAGATGAAGAAAACCGCACTTCTGATCAATGTGGCAAGGGGGCCGGTTGTCAACAATGCAGATTTGTATGACGCACTGGAAAGCGGAGAGATCGCAGCGGCGGGACTGGATGTGCTTGAAAAAGAGCCGATTGCAGCAGATAATCCGCTTGGAAAGATCCGGGATAGCAATAAGCTGATCATTACACCACATATGGCATGGGCATCTGTGGAGGCACGTGAAAGACTGGTCAACGAGGTTTATAAAAACATAGAAGCTTTCCTGAAAGGTGAAGACAGAAATATCATTATATAATGTGGTGAAAAGGGGCTTTTTGCTTGGTTTTCCTAACGTTGTATGGTATAATGATCTGAGATAAACCGTAATGGAAAACGGCAAAATGCAATATGGGAACAGTGTGAGAAGGCACTGTTGTAAGGAGTTACTATGGCAGATAAAGAATTAGATAAGAATCAGCAGGAAGAGGATATCGATATTGACGCGCTCTTTGCAAAGATGATGGCTGATAAGGCAGCCAGCGGAGAAGAGATCAAACAGGCTGAGGAAGAGCCTGAAAAAGCCGCATCGCAGCCGGAGGCTGAGAAATATGTCGTGGCAGAGAACAGTCAGGAAACAGAAGAGGAGCCTGCAGATGATATGGGTACAGAAGAAGCAGAACCTGTAGAAACGGAATTTGCAGAAGCAGAAACAACAGAAGCTGAGGAGTCTGCAGAGGCAGAAGATACAGATGGGAAAGAACAGCCGATACCGGAAGCAGACAGTGCTACAGACGCGGTGGAAGCAGAGCATGGCACAGATATGGCAGAGGAAGCAGTTGCAGAAGAAAGTGGGCAGGAAGAATTTGTTCCGGTTGCAGACATTGGTACGAAAAAGAGATTTTTTACTTTTTCCCGCAGAATGTTACTTCTGGCACTTGTTCCGATGCTGGTGATCTGTATTATGATCACTATGTTCAGCACAAAGTCATTACAGTCCGGACTGGAAGAAGAGATAAAAAAATCTCTTCAGATCGTAGCAACCTCCCTGGATGAAACATATAGCAATCTGTATGAAGGTGACTATAAGCAGGATCTGACAGGACGTGTTACCAAAGGTGAAGTGCTGATCACCGGTGATAATAAATTGATTGATGCGCTTAAGGAAAGAACCGGATTTGAAATGACGTTGTATTTTTACAACATGCGTCTGATCACAACCGTGATGCGCGAAAAGGGCGGAAGATCTACCGGTACAAGACTGGATAAGGAAATTGCAGAACAGATTAATAAAGGTGAGTCTGTTTTTGTGGAAAATGCAGATATTGAAGGACATACCTATTATGCATATTATCAGCCGCTTTTAAATGCGGATGGTGCGGTAGCAGGTGCGATCGGAGTTGCAAAAGAGTCCGAAGATGTACAGGCCAATATCAAGGGGCAGACAACGAAGATCATTATTATGTCTGTGGTTCTGATGGGTGTTGTATCGATCATTATTGTGCTGCTTGCATCCAAAATGGTATCAGTCATGGAAGAGACAAGAAAGTTCTTAGGCCAGATCGTGAAGGGAGAGCTTTCTACTAATGTGAATAAGAAGATCACAAAGCGTAACGATGAGCTGGGAGATATTTACAATATTTCCATCCGGCTGCAGAATGCGCTGAGGCGTATTGTTTCAGATATTAAGAAATCTTCTTCAGACCTGATCACATCGGCAGATCAGCTGACCAATATGGCCATTAATACAAGAGGAACCGTGGACGTAGTTTACCAGTCGCTGGAGGAAATTACCAAGGGATCTGCAACGCAGGCAGACGAAACCGGTGTTGCAAAGCATAATGTGGATCGGATCGGTGAGCAGATCACATATATTACAGATGAGGTAGATGCACTGACCAGACATGCAGAGCAGATGTCAGATGCAGAAAAGGCTTCAGAGGTGATCATCGGAGAATTAAATGCCTCCAATGAAGAAGCAAGTACGTCCGTGACAAAGATAGCAGAACAGATCAATACATTGAATGATTCGATCGCATCCATCCAGTCTGCGATCACAATGATCCAGAATATTGCAGATGAGACAGATCTTCTTTCCTTAAATGCAAGTATCGAAGCTGCCAGAGCTGGAGAGGCAGGTCGTGGATTTGCGGTTGTTGCCCAGCAGATCAGCAAACTGGCTGAGCAGTCCAATACGACGGCAGAGGAAGTAGAAAAGATCATTGCTGAGATCATATCCGAATCTAACCGCATGGTTGAGGTAATGGAAGAAGTGAAGGTGAAGATGGATCAGCAGCAGCAAAAGCTGGATGAGACAATGGAGAAATCCAATGCAGTGGCTGTTGGTGTCAGCAACTCGCTTGATAATATTGAAAATATCCGTGGAAAGGTCAGCGTTCTAAGTGATTCGGGAGATGCCATTCAGGATGTGGTACATAATCTGGCATCTATTTCCGAGCAGAATGAAGCTTCTACAACGAGTACAATGAACTCCGCACAGGGCATGAGTGATACGATGAACAGCCTCGAGGTTTCATCTGAAAACCTTCGCCAGCTCGCCGGTAAACTCGACGAAGCCCTCGCGATCTTCAAGATGTAATAGGCGCAAAAGAAAAACAAGCGGCTGCGTAAGCGGCCATTTGTTTTTCTTGCGCCATTAATGAGCAAACCGTCTGCGAAGCAGACAATAGAGCACCGAAGGTGCAGGTTTGCGAGTCTTGCCATATATTTGCGAAGTAAATGTATGGCCAAATAACCTGCGAAGCAGGTTATAGACAGATCTTGCCGTATATTTGCCATGTAAAAAAGAGAACAATCCTTTCGGATGTTCTCTTTTTGTTATGGCGACGAGGAAAAGGAACCTCTCAGTTTATTAAGGTCTCTTCGTTCCGCATTCAATACAGAACTTTCCTTCATTCTTTGTACCACATTCCGGGCAGAACCACTGCATTTTCACAGGTTCTTCCGGTTTTTTGGAACCACATTCCGTACAGAACTTACCACTGTTTTTTGCACCGCAGCTGCAGATCCATTCACCTGCTGCAGGTGCGCTTTGCTGCGGAGCTGCCTGCTGAGGCTGGGCCTGTGCCTGCTCCTGTGCAGCCATGTTAAATAATGTATTGGCATTTAAGCCGCCAGCGGCGTTTGCCATATTCATGCCTGCAAAAGCCATCATAGGACCGGTGCTTGTATTGCTGGCAGCAGCTTTCATTGCTTCTGCCTGTGCGCTTGTCAGAGTGGCAGCAGCCATGCTTGTGTTGCGGAGTACTGCAGTTCTTTGCAGTTCTTTGATCATCTTTTCGTCTTCCGGTGAAGCAGTTACCGTGTTAACACCGAAAGAAGCGACCTTGATACCGCGCAGCTCTGTCCATTTTTCGGAAAGAACGTCATTTAAGGCATCTGCCAGCTCCATGGTATGAGCAGGAATGTTGCTGTAACGGACGCCCAGATCGGAAATCTTTGCAAAAGCAGGCTGCAGTGCTGTCAGAAGCTCTGTTTTCAGCATGCTGTCAATATTATCTCTGGTGTAGTCATCTGTAACATTACCGCAGACATTGGTGTAGAACAGAAGCGGATCTACGATCTTGTAAGAATATTCTCCGTTGCAGCGAAGTGCGATATCAATATCCAGTCCGATATTATTATCAACGACACGGAACGGAACAGGATTCATCGTACCATATTTATTGCCGAGGATTTCCTTTGTATTGATGAAGTATACACGCTGATCCTTAGCCGGATCACCACCCATGGAAATACGTTTGCCGATCAGGGCAAAGGTTTGTTTGATGTTATCTCCGAGACTGCCATAGAAAATACTTGGTTCAGAAGAAGTATCGTATACAAATTCACCGGGCTCTGCGCAGACTTCGACGATCTTACCCTGATCAACGATCAGCATACACTGTCCGTCATTGACAGCAATGATAGAGCCGTTGGAAATAATATTATCCTCGCCCTTTGTGTTGCTGCTTGCACGTTTATTGCTCGTGCGCTTTTCCCCTTTTGTTACCAGTACATCTGCTGCCATGGAGTCGCAGTAAAAATACTCACGCCACTGATCTCCGAGTGCAGATCCGATCGCATTTCCGGTTGCTTTGATTAATCCCATAATTTCCTCCTTATATATGTATTATGTATGTGTGAATTCTATCATACTTCTGTCAAAAGAATATGACTGTTGTTCTTATATGATGCTGGTGATCTTAATATTTTGATTGGCTGCCAGATCAAGGAATTTATTACAACATTTAATTGTAGGCCTGGAGAGATAAGAGGGATTTACAAATACAACTTCACCTTCCAGACCATTGTTTAATAAAATACGTTCTCCGATAAAGCTGGTACCGATGTGTCTCAGAAATTCCAAATACAGTTCCGGATCATACTTCTGAAAACCATCCTGTTCAAATGACTCGATCACAGAGTAAGGACAGAGCGGATTGCGATAACATCTGTTGCTTGTCATGGCATCATAAATATCGACGATCGTGACCATTTTGGAAAAGAACGATATTTTATCGGCGGTAAAACCGTATGGATAGCCGCTGCCATCACATTTCTCGTGATGCATAAGGGCAGCATTTTTAACTTCCTCCGGCAAATTATACTGATCGAGCAGATTATAGCCGTCAAGAGGATGACGTTTGATTGCTTCAAATTCTGTTTTGGTAAGTGCGCCCGGCTTTTTCAGGATCGTTTCCGGTACTTTCAGCTTACCGACATCATGGAACAGCCCACAGGATGTGGCAAGGATACGTTCATCCTTGCTTAGATTCAGCCATCCGGCAAATATATTGCAGATGATAGCTGAGTTAATACTGTGCGCATAAGTGGAATCGTCATAATCCCGCATGTTCAGCAGCATATCCATCATATTGATGGAGGATGCCTGCCCTTCTCCGATCAGGACAAGTGTCTGGGAAAGCAGATTTTCCGCATCAAAGCCGGAATTGGATTCCACGATCTGATTCAGTCCTGTCTGCAGGGATTCCACATGATCTTCAAAACTCTTTTTAAAATTGATAAAATCGGGATTTGATTTGATACGTTCACTATAGGACGGCGTGTCAAAAAAACTGGTCTGCGGCGGTGCAACTTCTTCGTCTTCGATACGGACGGAGTAAATTGCAAAGGCTTCCAGTTTTTCGATTCCGTTTTGCGTGAGGATGATTTTTTTCGGAAGAATCAGCTGTCCATCTATGGAAAAAATATCTTCCGCAGTGACCATACCGGGATGTAAATCCTTTACAAGAAGTTTTCTCATATGCATTCCCACCTCTCTGCAGAAATAACCTGTTTCATTTTGAAACGAAAGTTTTTACTACCTATATCATAGAAGAAATTGGAATGCGTGTCAATGAAAAGAGAACTTCCTTACGGAAGTTCTCGGATCAGATTACGGATTGTTAAAATGTAAGCCGGAGAGCGTGTAGACGGTGATGTTCATATCCCCTGAAAACTCTACGGTATGTGCATGTCCGGTCTTGTAATATCTGCTGCTAAATACATAATGCCCGTTATTGACAAAGATTTCAACAGTAGAATGATCGACCAGGATCTGCAGACTGCTTACTTTATTCTCTCTGATTTTTGCTTTTCGTATACAACGGCCGCAGCCTTTTGCATCTTCCGGGTTACATTCCCGGTCCGGTAGGAAGGAAAGGGAAAGGACAGAAGTACCGGCATCATACAGAATCCGCATTCCTTTATCAATAATAATCGAAAAATCTTCATTACTGGAAATATCTGCGAGCATTTCAAAAGTTCCCTCTGTCAGAAAATGATCCGACGGAATGATGACAGCATCCTTGCGCAGGGCAGTTAATTCTTTTACCGGATTCTGGCAGATATCGCCGGATGCGTCCAGAGTCAGTTCTCTTGGGACGGTCAGCGTATGCTGCCAGCCTTCCGCAACAGTTGGATTTTTATATTCGATATCACCGATGCCCATCCAGCCGATCAGGATTCTTCTGCCTGATTCGTCGATAAAGCTCTGCGGTGCGTAAAAGTCAAAGCCCATATCCCATTCTATGAAAGGAGATAGGGTATAATCTTCCAAATCTCCGAGAATGCGGTAATATCCTGACTGGTAAACATTCTGATACTGATATTCCTCTGCTGCAATGCCCTGGGGCGAAATGGAAAGGAAAAGGTTCCCGTCAATCCGGAACAGATCCGGGCATTCCCACATATAACCAAAAGGCTTTTCGGAGGTAATATATTGTTTGAAACGGAAGTGTTCCTTATCCTCTGCTTCATAAAGAAGAACACAGCCAACATCATCTTTTGTTCTGGCGCCGAGTACCATATAGTATTTCCCGTTTTCTTTAAAAACTTTAGGATCCCTGACATGGCAGGATAAGGTATACGGATAATCCGCACTTGTTAAAAGACACTTCTTGGAAGAAGCGGTGATACCGTCTTTTGATGTGACCAGTGTAGTATTGGAGCCGCGGCCTTCATAGGTAAAGTCGAAATCACCGTCTTCCATTGTATTGCCTGTGTAATAGAGATACATGGTATCGTCTTCGACAAATGCACTTCCGGAATATACACCATCCTTATCCAGATCACAGTCCGGTGATAAAAAGATGCCTGTATAAGTATAGTTTATAAAATCTTTTGTTTCATAGTGTCCCCAGTATTTGTCTCCCTCGCCAATGGCGGAGTAAGGAGAATACTGGAAAAAAATATGGTAAGTACCATGCAGCTGACAGAGCCCGTTTGGGTCATTCAGCCATCCGGATGGTGGCATCAGATGAAAGGAAAGTGCGGAATCTGTATGAGAAACCCTGGTCATGTGAATTTGCTCCAGTTTTTTGATCTTTTCATTATCCTGTATTGTATTGTGAACCATAAATAATATTCCTCCCTGTTGTATTGCCTGGGACCGGTATCTCCCAAGGCTTGTCAATAGCAGTTGCTATATAATGCAATCGTTATCATATTCACTTGCATTATTATTACAAAATAATCAACTGATTATATGAAAGAGTATTATGATTGAATATGAAATCGATTTCATTTTATAATTGTATTATAAGAGAGCAGATGGCGCTTGTAAATTGTCAAAAATCAATAAATTATCTGAAAGGGAATTGTGGAATATGACGGTCTGAAACATTGCGGAAACTATCACACATGAATAGGGTCTTACATTTGTCTCAAAATTATGTGCCGGGATTCATAAGATCAATCTGAAAATGATGAAATAGCTGCCCTCATAGCATACGCAGTCAGCTCCGACAGAGCCGCCTGACTTTGTAACATTCGTCTGTAAGTA
>ULTW01017075.1_pt1 | contig 52179 bp, 49 predicted proteins | sample 1957961 | NCBI WGS metagenome assembly ULTW01 (sample SAMEA4835744, study PRJEB28245) | human gut metagenome | biome: gut microbiome; material: fecal sample | place: Denmark | collected 2008 | reverse complement strand
CTGAAGGTACAGAAAGAAAAGACCGATGAGGTCTTTTTTTTGTATTATAACATGAGACAGAGGGACACTTCTTGTGACAAAAGAAGCGTCCCCGAGGGAGAGGTATGGAACAGCAGCATCAGATACATACAATTTCACCAGTGTATAATGAACATTCTCGTATTTTGATATTGGGGAGCTTTCCTTCAGTCAAATCGAGAGAGGCAGGATTCTTTTATGGACATCCGCAGAATCGTTTTTGGAAAGTGCTTGCAAATGTATTTCAGGCAGAGGTACCTGGTACGATAGAGGAGAAGAAAGCATTTTTATTGGAACATAGAATTGCTGTGTGGGATGTGATCGGACAATGTGAGATTACAGGTTCTTCCGATAGCTCAATTCGGAATGTCGTTCCGAATCCGATTTCAAAAATCTTAGAAACCACAAAGATAGAACAGATCTTTGTGAACGGGAAAAAGGCAGAGCAGTTATATCAGCGATATATTTATCCGCAGACAAAAAGAAATGCCATCTGTCTGCCTTCTACCAGTCCGGCAAATGCAAGCTGGAACCTCGAGAAGCTGACAGAGGCATGGAAGATTGTTTTAGGTTGAGGTAAAGGTTTTGATCATAATTTTAATCAATAGGAATGCCGCGTCAGAGATGGAATCACTTGTCTCGCGTGGCAATTTCTTTTTTGTCTGAATGATTGTACGGATATCTTTTAATTTCAATGTAAGAAAATCGTCGACGGTCTCAATACCGGCTGCGTCCAAAATCTGAAAAACAGCTTCTACGATTTCTTTGCGCTTTTCTCTTGGGATTAACGCAATCCATTCCCGGATTGCCTGATTTGCAAGCAGGCTTTGATTGGCAGGTGTAACAGCGTGTACAAAATGATTTCCAAGCACTTCCCATGACATGGCGTCATGCTGTTTTAATCCCTTATTTTCACTCTTAATAACAACATAATCTTCCTGATGTTCAAATAACCGTCCAACCACAGAGGATTCTGGGACAATCGTTGTAATAAGGGGCAATAGATTCTGGTATGCTGCACTTGCCACAACGTCTTTCGAAAATCCTGGTCCATCGTTGTTGTAGATAGCGATAATCTGATCACGCAGAGATTTTTCGCAATACATTCCAGCATAGATAGCGAAGTTTCCACCTTTGGAATGTCCTCCCAGACGAAGCGGAGTGTCCAGATTCCCAAGGGCATTTAAATAAGCCAGTGATTTTTCCTGTCCCGGTGTCTGCTTTAGATAAAGCATATTAAAATCCTCATGCCAGCCGACAAGCGTTGCATCTGTTCCTGAAAATGCAATATAGGTGCTGTTGTCTGGTAATTTGATCGTGATAGCAGAAAATTGTGACTGCTCCTGTTCATTGATATCATTTACATAGCGGGATAATTGTACATTTTTAAAACGTACACTTTTCGCCATTTCTTTAAATACCAGAATCGCGTTTTTGGTCATGGAGACATGATCGAGTAATTCCTGTTCGTTATTCTGCTTGAAAAACAGTTTGGCTGCGTCGAGCAGAGAGATCGTCGGTTCTTCGTCCCCGGGAACAATATTATTCAGTTCTACATAGACTAACTGCGACAGAATCAGGTTGTCAATTTCATTAAAGGAATCCTGTGCAAAAGTCAGGTCTCCACGCCATTTCATATAATCAATGATATTACTCATGAAATACCCCCTTTAATGGTTTCTTTCATAAAATAAATTAGAGATATTGTACCATATATGGACGGAAATTATAGAGATAAATAAAAATTTAATAGAAAATTCATTAATTTCTTGCGTGGGAGTTTTTTTGTACACATAAAAGGGTAAGATGAGTACAACAAAGCGGGATCGATGAGATTTGACTGAAAGAAAGGACGCGTATGAAAATGAGACAATATGTAAACAGTAATAAAATTATAGAGGGTATCTATGTGTGTAGTGCGGTGATTGGCGGAATAATCGTTACGTCCATGCCGTTATTGGGAGCGATGTTGTTAGTCATCGCATTTTTAGCAGGACGTCTTGTGAAACTGGTTACGATTAGACAGATTCAAATTCGGGCAGAATTAAGGACAGAAGGTTGGAATAGCAATTGATTTTTTGAGTGAAATTGGCTATGATAACAACAGGAATGTCCTAAGGAGACAGAAATAAGTGCATACAAGGAGAGGATGAAAGTATGGGAAATTATGTAATTAGCTGTTGTTCAACAGCAGATCTTTCAAAAGATCATTTTGATGCGATAGATGTAAAATATATATGTTTCCATTTTGAATTGGATGGAAAGCAGTACGAGGATAATCTGGGGGTCAGCATTCCGTTTGACGAGTTTTATTCCCGTATGGCAAATGGCGCAGATACAAAGACTTCTCAGGTAAATGCAGAGGAGTTCGAAGAATATTTCCGGTCATTCTTAGAGCAGGGACTGGATATCCTGCATGTGAGTCTGTCATCTGGAATCAGTGGTGTTATCAATTCGGCAAATATTGCGAAGGAGACGCTACAGGAGGAGTTCCCGGATCGTAAGATCTATGTTGTTGATTCCCTGGCGGCATCTTCGGGATACGGTTTGTTGATGGATAAGTTGTCGGAGCTTCGGGCACAGGGGAAGACGATTGATGAGGTTCGCGATTTTGTAGAGGAACATAAGCTGAATCTGAATCATTGGTTTTTCACTTCTGATCTGACATTCTTCATTAAGGGCGGCAGAGTAACAAAGACGGCTGGATTTATTGGTTCGGTGTTGAATATCTGCCCACTTTTGAATGTGGACTATGAGGGAAAACTGATTCCACGGTATAAGATCCGTACAAAGAAAAAGGTAATTCAGGCAATCGTAGACCGGATGGAGGAATGTGCCGAGGATGGATTGGATTATTCCGGCAAATGTTATATTTCCCAGTCTGCCTGCTATGACGATGCACGGGCAGTTGCGGATCTGATCGAAGCGAAGTTCCCGAAGTTAAATGGAAAGGTAGAGATCAATCACATTGGTACAACAATCGGCAGTCATACAGGACCGGGTACGGTAGCGTTATTTTTCTGGGGCAAGAAGCGTGAGGACTGATGCAACTGTCGGTGGCGCATATGGGAAATGAGGAAACGTGATATGTATAAGATAGAGAGCCATATGCCAGGGAGATTATATGGAAGAACAGATATACAAGATAATTCGAATTGATGAGGAAGATTTTGGCTGCGAGGGTAGACCGGAAGGACAGGAACCGATGGTGCGTGTCGTATTGGAGGCAGATACCGGAGAGACAATGATCGTGATGATGGAAGATGCCTTGATGTACACACGTAAGCTGGATGTCGGTGGACTGGCAATCGTAGGTGCAGATGGTTTGCTGTATGCACCGGGGACGGTTATGTCGATGGAAGAAGTGCTTGAAGTGTCGGTTGATTTTGAAAAGCAGGCGGCATGGATGGAGAATTACTGGGATGCGGTGGATGAATTAGAGGATATGGAGTAGTGCAAGCGATGGCAAAATCGGAAAATCAAAAATTAAAATTGTTATACATTCGGAAATTTCTGTTAGAACAGACAGATAAAGACCATCGCGTGACTACAGCACAGATTATTGATGAATTGACGAAACACGAGATCAAGGCAGAACGGAAGAGTATTTACGATGATATTGAATGTCTCCGATCGTTTGGAATGGATATCAAACGGGTGCAGAAGGATCGTACATACAGTTATTATGTTGCCAACCGTCCGTTTGAACTGCCGGAATTAAAGCTTCTAGTGGATTCTGTGCAGTCCGCGAAATTCATTACAAAGAAAAAGACGAATGAACTGATAAAAAAGATTGAAAAGCTTGCGGGAAAGTTCGAGGCATCACAGCTGCAGCGACAGGTTTTTGTTGCAGGACGTGTAAAAACGATGAATGACAGTATCTATCGAAATGTAGATCATCTGCATGCTGCAATTTCAGAAAATTCACAGATCCAGTTCCATTATTTTCAGTGGAATGTGAAGAAGGCGGCGGAGCTTCGTAAGGGTGGTGCATTTTATAAGGTAAGCCCTTGGGCGCTTACTTGCAGTGATGGGAACTATTATCTGGTTGCGTATGACGAGCAGGAGGAGAAAATCAAGCATTTCCGGGTGGATAAGATGCTGGATATTCAGATGACAGAAGAAAAGCGACTTGGCAGGGAAGTCTTTAATGAGTTTGACACGGCTGTCTATGATAAGAAGATGTTTGGCATGTTTGGGGGAACGGAAGAGCGTGTCAAGCTGCTATGTGATAATGAATTGGCAAACGTGATTCTGGACCGGTTTGGCAGGGATGTAAATTTGATTCCGAAGGGCGAAAAGCAGTTCACAGTAAATGTGGATGTTGCAGTCAGTCGGCAGTTTGTATTCTGGGTAATGGGACTTGGCGATGGAGCGAAAATTGTAGCCCCGGAGTCAGTTGTTTCGCTTGTGCAGGCAGAAATTGAGCGGCTGCAATTACAATATAAGAAAGAATGAACCAGGGATTTGGACGAAGAAAGACAGGAGCACATCGTAAATGGTGTGCTCTTTCTGTTTACTGTGAAAAACTGACAAATTTATGATCTGTATATTGTAAATTTGACGAAAATGTGGTTTTATAGGATGTAGGGGAACTAGAGACTATTATAAATAAGAAGGGAAATTTTATTATGCCAGTTTTTGATTTTTCAAGCTCGTCAAGCTCATCGAAGGAGCAGGCGAAGCCTGTCTGTACATACACATCATTTCTTTCCGATGCAAAAGAGAAAACACCGGAAGAACCAATCCTGGTGTTAGATAATACGAAACGGCAGTGGTCACATCATGCGTCCGGTATGTTTGCAAATCAGAGTAAGCGGACGGCGTTTGAGTTTAACGATACGGATGGAACATGGTCGGCAGATATTCTGCGCGTGGATGCGCGGTTTATCAGTCTGATCAAATGGCTCGGCGATAACCGGATTCCAATCCGTCTGTCTGGACAGAACATGGAGGATGGCTATGCCGTCTATAAGATCCGGGAGACTGCATATGGCGGTGCGACAAAGTTGTCCGCAGAGGATGGTTTCCTGCAGTTCATGATCGAGCGCCTGCTTGCAAGTAGTGCGGCAGAGGAAGTCGAGGAGGACGAGGACGCGGACGAAGTCGGCGATGAGATGAAGCTCACAAGTCTGCAGAGCATTTCTGATTTCATGATGTGTGCAGGTAAGACGATGCCGGACAATATCCGTCTGTGGGCACGGCGGAATCTTGCAGTTGCTCGTTCGAGTGAGGTGTCACAGGAGGAACGCAGACATGCACAGCGTGCTCTTTCTATTATGCTGAACGTGCAGTGGAAGAGCAATTATTTCGAGGCGATAGATCCGGTGTGGGCAAGGAAAATCTTAGATGAAGAGCTGTACGGATTAGAGCGTGTAAAACAGAGAATCATGGAGACGATCATCCAGATCAACCGGACACATACATTACCGGCGTATGGACTTCTTCTGGTAGGACCGGCAGGAACCGGAAAATCTCAGATTGCATATGCGGTAGCAAGGATTCTGAAACTGCCTTGGACAACTCTCGATATGAGTTCCATTAAGGATCCGGAGCAGCTTACGGGAAGTTCGCGAATCTATGCAAATGCGAAACCTGGAATTATCATGGAAGCGTTCTCGAATGCAGGCGAATCGAATCTGGTATTTATCATCAACGAGCTGGATAAGGCGGCATCCGGCAAGGGAAACGGAAACCCGGCGGATGTGCTGCTGACGCTTCTGGATAACCTTGGATTTACAGATAATTATATGGAATGTATGGTGCCAACGACAGGAGTTTACCCGATTGCAACGGCAAACAACAAGGAAGATATCAGTGCACCGATCATGTCGAGATTCGCGGTGATTGATATTCCGGATTATACATTTGAAGAAAAGAAGATTATATTCACGAAGTTCGCAATGCCGAAGGTACTGAAGCGCATCGGGCTTCGGGAAGAGGAGTGTGTTGTGACAGATGCGGGCTTAGATGCGGTGATCCATCAGTTTGAGAATACGACGGGAATTCGTGATATCGAGCAGGCGGCGGAACATCTGGCAGCAAATGCCTTGTATCAGATCGAGGTAGAGCATGCAGGACATGTGGTATTTGATGCTGCACAGGTAGAGACGTTGTTTGCATAATGGGATAGAGGAAAACAGGGAGTTTAATAAAAAATGTGTGAAAAGTTGGAGTTCAATGAGAAGTACAAAGCATTTACAGAAGTCTTGCACCGGGAGGTTCAGACCTTCGAACAGTGTGAGGAAGATGTGGTGCAGGCACTTGCGATTGTTGCAGACGATCTGAAGCTTGGCAAAGTGAAATATGAGCTGGATGCTCCGGTATCTAAGATCCGTCCGCACGGGGAGCATCGGGTTGGAAAATTATTTGATAATCAGAAGGGGGCATATGGAAAAGCAAAGCATCAGGTATTTGTACTGCCGGATGGCGGAACAATGACGTTTTCCGTTTATCCGTGTGAGGATGTGGACTACTCAAAGGAAGAACAGGATACGCAGCAGATTTTGCTGAAGGAGATATATATTCAGTTTAGCCGTGTTATGATGCAGGGATTACTGCGCGGCGTATTGCTGACGGATATGGCAACCGGTGTTGCGAATCCGGAGGCGTTTATGCAGTTTATTGGCAAACAGTTAGCGACCGGACAGATTCATACATACACGGTATTTTTCTTCAATGTGCATAATTTCAAATATGTGAATAAGATTTTCCCTTATGAAGAGGGGGACGTTATATTACGCAATTACGCCGGAATGGTAGATAAGATGTTGCTGGATGATGAGATTGTCGCGCGTCTGGGTGGCGATAATTTTGTCGCGTTGGTGAAGAATGAACGGAGTGAAATTATTTTATCGAAGCTCCAGAATCTCCGGCTGTATCATCGGACCGAAATCAAGGAAAAAGAGTTTGTATTCGGGGCGACGATCGGTGTCGGTAAGCTGGATGATATCCGGGCACCGCGAGATGTTATGGCACGCGCAAGTATTGCATATCAGGCTGCCAGACAGAAGGGCAGCGGAACGGTTGCATTTTATTCGACAGAGATCCAGAATAAAATAATGGAGGCACAGGGAATCATTGCAAGCTTTCTTCCTGCGCTCGAGGCACATGAATTTGTGGTCTATTATCAGCCGAAGGTCGATGTCAATACGAACAAAATCTGTGGTGCAGAAGCGTTGGTACGTTGGATGCATGAGGGCAGACTGATTCCACCGGTGCAGTTTATTCCACAGCTTGAGCGGGAAGGAAGCGTGTGCAGGCTTGATTATTATGTATTGGAAGAAACATGTCGGTTTATCCGCAAGCGGCTGGATGAAGGAAAAAAAGTTCCGTGTATCTCTGTGAATTTCTCCAGAAGACATCTGGAGGAAGATTATCTGGTGAAAAAGATTGTCAATGTGATTGACAAGTACGGTATCGATCATGGTTATATCGAGATTGAGCTGACAGAGAGTGAGGATTTTCAGAACTATGAGATTATGTCGGAGATTGTCGATGGACTTCGCAGCGAAGGTATCGCAACTTCGATTGATGATTTTGGAACCGGTTATTCATCCTTGAACATGATCAAGAAGGTAGATCTGAATGTGATTAAGATTGATAAGTCATTTATTCCAATGGAGACAGAATATCCGGGCAAGGAGACGGACATGGTAATGTTTGTCAGTATCGTTGATCTGGTGCGCAAGCTCGGGAAGAAGACGATTGCAGAAGGGGTAGAGACGAAGGAACAGTTACGGTATTTAAGACAGGTTGGCTGTGATATTGTGCAAGGATATGTATTTGATAAGCCGATGCCGGAAAGCGAATTTGAAGTACGGCTGGAACAGGGATATAAGGATGAGGAGTAACGATGGGTAGTGAAGAAAAGCGATATGCATTATTGATTGATTCGGATAATGTATCTGCCAAATATATAGATACAATCTTTGATGAATTGGCGGACCGTGGTATGGTAACGGTGCGAAGAATCTATGGGGACTGGGCAAAAAGTGTGAATGGCTGGAACCGGACGACATTGCTGCGGAATTCTATTGTTCCAATCCAGCAGTTTGCCTATACCCAGGGTAAGAATGCGACGGATTCCGCGATGATTATTGATGCGATGGATCTGCTCTATACAGGCAATCTGGATGGATTCTGTCTCGTATCGAGTGACAGTGATTTTACCCGGCTGGCAGAGCGTCTGCGTGAGGCTGGTAAGGAAGTAGTCGGCATGGGTGAGAACAAGACACCGGAAGCATTTGTCAAGGCGTGTACGAGCTTCAAGATGCTGGATGCGCTCATTCGCGAAGATATCTCACAGGCCACGGATGAGAAAAATGTTGCGAAAGTATCAACCGAGAAAAATGAAAACAGCTCGAATATTACAAGCATTAAGTCTATTCAGAAGGTAATCTACGATATCATTGATGGCAATGCAGACAATAACAAACTGACGCATGTCGGCGAGATTGGAAGCAAGCTTCAGGCGCGATTTTCTGATTTCGATGTGCGGAATTATGGGTATTCGAAGCTTACAACATTTATAAATGAGGCGTTCGGGAACTTCGAGGTCATTTCCCAGAATCGTCAGAATTATGTGAAGATTATCGATGATGTTGTACCGAAGAGAGAAATTGAGGAGCAGATTATTCAGATCCTGAAGAAGAATCCACAGAAGAACAGTAATATGGGACTCTTAAACAGTACGTTAAAAAACGAAAACCGGAATTTCAGTATCAAAAAATATGGATACAGCAAATTCTCCAGCTTCCTGAAGAGCTTTGGCTGTTTTAAGATTGATGGAGATAAGGTGTCGCTACAGTAGGCGGGTATATATGCTATATATGAGAGCAGAAGTGAACGATACGGATGAAAGCGAAAAATAAGCATAAGGAGACGACATATGGGCAAATCCGGAATGAACGAAATCGAAGAAGATACAACCAGAGGGGATGAAACGGAAGAGATGAAAGTGCAGGAACATGGAGAAAAAAATAAACGAAAAACAGTTGAGGATAAAGGCAGAAAAGCATCGACACGCGATGTGGTAAAGCTTTTGAAATGGATTGTGATCCTGGCAGTCGTAGTCATTCTGGTAGGTGCCGGCTATAAGCTTGCAAAGCAGCTTGGCTGGTTCGGACTGAAACCGAAGGTAGAGACGACGATCCTTACAAGCAGCCAGCTAGAGCAGGTATTGCAGATTGATGATCTGTCCGTCTGTGCAATTACATACAATGGTGTGGCGGAAGTGCCACAGAAGAAGCATCCGGATAAAGTGGCATATTATGTTTCTTATGAAGCAGTGGCAAAGGCTAGTCTGAATATGGAAGATATCAAAGTTCAAATTGATGATAACGTCGGCGAAGGCCAGCCGAAGAAGATTGTTGTGACACTTCCCCAAATTCAGGTTAAGGAAATTAACGTGGATATGGGATCGTTAGAGTATATGTTTGTTAAGAAGAGTGCAAATACGGCAGATGTATCCGAGGAAGCGTATGCTGCATGTATCGCAGATGCAGGAGAAGAGTGTCGAGGGAATGAAGAATTGTTTAGAATGGCAAGGGAAAATGCAGAAAACACAGTCAAAGCATTGACGAATCCAATTATCGAGAATCAGGATGAGACATATGAACTGGTGATTCAGTAGGAGACGAAGGAGGAAAAACATATGAAGAAATTAAAAAAGTTCGTAGTCCTTTGTCTTGCAGTTACCATGCTTTTGACTGCGTGTGGAAAAAAAGGTGAAGAAGTAACAAAGGAATTGAGCATTACGCAGATGCAGACAATCTGTGAGCTGGCAACGCTCAAGTGCTATTATCATAATGTGGCAAAGCTGACGAAGGAAAAGGAAGTTCTGTGGTGGGATACATCGGCAGAGCTTTGGATCGAGTATTCCGGTATCGTAAAGCTCGGTGTGGATATTGCGAATCTGGATATGCAGGTAGATGGCGATCAGGTAACGATCACGATGCCGAAGGCCGAGGTGCTTAGCTGTCAGGTGGATCAGACGTCGTTAAATGAAGACTCCTATTACACAACCCGTGAAGGACTTGGCGCAGAGAAGATCAATGCGGATGACCAGACGGAAGCAATCAAGACTGCGCAGGAAAATATGCTGGAAAGTGTCCAGTCGGATGAATCCCTGTTGAAACAGGCGCAGCAGCGGGCACAGGAGTTGTTAGAGCAGTATGTGAAGAACGTCGGCGATGCGATGGGCAAAACGTATGAAGTGAGTTTTGTGATTGCGGACGAAGCCGGAACTAATACAGTAAGTACAGATGAAAGTGATAATTGATAGGAATGAAAAAGAGCCGTTGCGATTGCAGCGGCTCAAGTTCTTTGAGGGGAGGGAGTTTCGATTTATGTTAATCCTCGTCCTCGACATCTCTACGCAGATAAATTAGTTTTCGGAATGCTGGTACGATCTGTGCAGCAACGACTGCTTTCACAAGATCAAGTGCAATAAAAGGAAGAAAACCGGCTACAAAAGCAGCCTTGATACTGCAACCTGATGCGATCATGATCCAGAGAGAACCGACTGCGTCAACAAGAACAGCGGATAACATAGCAACGATAGTATAACGGATACGATTGTACTTCTTTCCGCGAAAGATCGGAATCAAAATGGCGATGAAGATAAAGGCGAAGGAAAAACCGCCGTAAGTGCCAAATAAGTAGCCCGGACCTGCCTGTCCACCAACGAAAACAGGAACACCGATCAATCCGAGTAACATCCAGATCAGTCCGATGAAGAAGGATTCTGCAAGTGGAAATACAAGTGCAATCAGGGTGATTACAAAATTCAAAAGAGTGATGTGTGTTCCGTTTGGCAGCGGGATGCTGATATAAGCGGATACACACAGGATGGCTGCGAAAAGTGCCATCATGACAATTGAGTAGGTTGAAAATTTGCTTTTTGTTTTTGTGTCCATTTCTTTTTCTCCATAGTTTCTGTTATAATAGCCATGCTATTGTTGAATTCATAGCAGGTACATGATGTAGAATAGCAGATGAAAATAAGAATGTCAACCTAAAATGGATAGAAAAGTTGACATTGTAAACTTTGGGAAATATAATAGGAAACATTGAGTGAGAAAATGAAGAACAAATTTGAAAAAATATTTGAACAACTGGCTGATTTTCATATGCTTGATGGATACGATGGCTGGATGATCGGGGCGTGTGTGTATGCGCAGCGGGAAGCGGCAGGAGAACGCGTATCAGGCACAGAATTTGGCTGTGGGAATGATCTGACAGTAGTTCAAAATCAGAAAATCAAAATTCAAAATTCCTGCAAGTCCGAGATTGTGAAGGAAACTGCAAGCTTTGCGGTTATGCGAAATCAGATGGAAGAGGATGGAATCGTGTATCAACTGGAGTTGCATGTGGTAAGGCCGGAGGTGCAGGGGGCAGTTACTAGCAAACAAGCAGGTATGGAAAAAAATATGGCCATGAATGTCGAGAAATCAAAGCTGGAAGAACAGCGGATGAATCTACACCATTCGGTCGGAACGGAAGAAAACGCGGACACAGGCGGGGAAAAAACGTTTTCATTTACGCATTCCGATATCCTTCGATTTGTGGATGCTGTTGGTGATACGAACTCGATTCACCGGACGGCGCATGCAGTTGTGCCGGGGCTTTTGATGGTGGAGAGGATGCTTGATATGTGGATGAAAAAACAGCCGGAAACGGAGACTGATGTAGAGTTGCAGGCGGGAATGAAGAACGAGATGCAGGCAGGCGCGCAGGCGGGAATGAAGAACGAGATGCAGGCAGGTGTGCAGGTGGAAACGCAAAATGAGATGCAGGCGGGAATGCAGGATAGCAAAACGTTTATTTGCAGATTCCGTTTTGAAAAACCGGTATATGTAGATGAGAAGCTGCAGATCCAGGCAAGAACCGAACACGGAAAGCAGATCTATGAATGTAAACGAGAGGATAGGGAAATCGTATGGAACATGCGTATATTATAGACGGACGCCGCAGCTATATCGGTGTCGAAAATGGAATGTATAAACATCTGCCAGCCGAGGTGCTTGCGGCGGAGGTACTCTGTGCGCTTGTACCGGAAGATGTACGTCAGACTGTCGATGAGGTGATCGTCGGAAATGGAGTTGGAGCCAGTGGAAATATTGGCAGACTGGCAACGCTTACGGCACATTTCCCACAGGCGGTTCCCGCGTACACAGTGGATATGCAGTGTGGATCGGGATTGGAAGCACTGACGATTGCCGCGGCGAAGATCCGAAGTGGACAGGCAGATCTGATTGTGGCAGGTGGCGTGGATAGTTCGTCAACGGCACCGCGACGTGCGTATAACCGGAATCATCCGGACTATGAACGCTATGGAGGCGAGGAATCCTTTTATTCCGTCGCAAAATTTGCACCGGGCGAGCATGATCCGTATGCGATGATCCGCGGCGCAGAGCGTGTGGCACTGGATGTGCAGATGACCAGACAGGAATTAAATAAATGGGTATTACGTTCACATTCTCTCGCAAAACAGGCAAGAGAAGCTGGCGTGCTAGAACCATATCTGGTCGGCGTGCAGGGGGCAACTGCAGACGCGGGTATCAGGGATCGCATAAGTGAACGATTCTTAGATAAGCTACCACCGCTTTTGCCGGACGGAGCGATACTAACAGCCGGAAATACATGCTTGATGCATGATGGTGCGGCATTTTTGATGGTGGCATCGGAGCGGTATGTAAAGGAGCATAATCTGACACCGCTTGCGGAAATCGTTGATTCCGTAACGGTTGGCGGGAATCCGGACAAAAGCCCGGAGACAGCAATACTTGCCATTCAGAAATTACTTGCCAAGACGAAACATACGGCGGAAGATATCGCGGTATTTGAATGTAATGAGGCATTTGCAGTAATTGATGAGCTTTTTGCGCGTGCCTATCCGGAAGCAGTTGACCATTACAACCGGTATGGTGGGGCGCTCGCATATGGACATCCATATGGCGCCTCAGGAGGCATCATTACGATACATGCATGCCGGGCGCTGCAGGAGACACCGGGCTATGCAGTATGCAGCATTGCGGCAGCCGGCGGCATCGGACATGCGCTGTTGCTGCGGGCGGGAGGAATGTAACATGCAGTATATTGATTATCTGACAAAACAACCATCGGACAAAGACGCAATCATCATCAATGGTGATCGCTATACATACGGAAAGCTCTATGTGCTTGTGCAGGATGCACGCGCGCGCCTTCCGCAGGTTGCAGAAAAACATCTGTATCCGATTCGGGAGACCGGAATCCTGAAACAGTTGGTTTTATTTCTGGCGTGTGCGGGAACAAATCAGGTACCAGTTATCGTGCCGGCGGACAGCAAACTTGAAGTAACAGATCCGCTGTTTGATACGCCCGTGCCGGAGCGCGCGGTAATGGCAGTGATGACATCCGGAACAACCGGGATTCCGAAGATTTTATTCCGAAGCTTTGAAAGTTGGGCGGATTTCTTCGCGATACAGAATGCGGTGTTTGGCGTGGATGCGGACAGCCGGCTGTTCGTACAGGGAAGCCTTGCATTTACCGGGAATCTGAATCTCTATATGGGACAGCTTGCGGCAGGCGGCACGCTGATTGCGGAGGATGTATTCCTGCCGGGCAAATGGGAGCAGGTGATGGCGCGCGAAAGGGCGAACGGTATTTACCTGATTCCGTCCAAGTTACTTATGCTGCCTCGCGTATTTAAGGGTGTAAATGCGAATATCCGCACGATCATTTCGGGCTCGCAGAGCCTTGGGCGAAAGGATGCGGAAGTGTTGAAGAAGATATTTCCGAATACGGAGATTACATTATATTACGGTGCGAGCGAGCTGAATTATATCACGTATGTGAAGTCCGCGGACATGACGGAAGAGCGGAACCTGATCGGCAAACCATTTCCGGGAGTGCGGGTGTTCATACAGGATGATGAAATGTACGTGGACAATGCATTTCACGTGGAGAATATTACGGTGCCATATTCGCTTAGAGACAGTGGACGGATGGATGCGCAGGGAAACTTTTATTTCCTTGGACGGACGGATGATATCGTCGGTGTGCGCGGGCGCAAGGTGTCGATGATGAAGATAGAAAATGCGCTGGAAGAAGTCGCCGGTATCACAGAGGCGGCGGTCGTTCTGCTTCCAAAGGAAAAGGATGCGGACATGCCGGCGGAGATCGTGAGTGCATTTGTGACGGTGGAAGGCACGGACGTGCCAGAGAATCTGCGGCAGCAGTTGAAGGAAAAGTTGGCGGATTTTGAGATTCCGAAGCGTGTGATTGTTCTGGAGGCGTTCCCGAAGAACACAAGTGGGAAAGTGGATAAAGCGCGGTTAAAGAAGATGTGGATAGAGCAAGAGCCACAATAAATTTATTTCACAGTATGGAGGACCGGACGGTGATACGGGCAGAACAAGTAAGATTTCAATATAAAAAGCGCGACGTTGATGGAAACGTGATTGCGACGGAAGAAATCTTAAAGGGTGTAGATCTTACAATTAAAAAGGGCGAATTCATTGCGCTGCTTGGCAGAAATGGTTCCGGCAAGACGACGTTCTCGAAGCAGTTAAATGCAATCCTTCGACCGTCGGAAGGTACGGTGACGGTAGACGAGATGGGAACCAGGGATGCAGAGAAGCTGTACGAGATTCGCCAGCGCGTCGGTATGGTGTTCCAGAATCCGGACAATCAGATGGTGGCGGCAAATGTGGAAGAAGAGGTTGCATTCGGCCCGGAGAATCTGGGTATGGAGTCAGATACCATTGTGGCACGTGTGAAGCAGGCACTCGAACAGGTGCGGATGTGGAAGCGGAGAAAGACGGCACCAAACCATCTGTCGGGCGGACAGAAACAGCGGATTGCGATTGCAGGAATTCTTGCGATGCACCCGGATTATATCGTCTTAGACGAGCCGACTGCGATGCTTGATCCGAAAGGACGGAAAGAAGTGATGGAAGCGTTACAGCGGTTGAATCAGGAACAGGAAATGACTGTGATACTGATCACCCATGATATGGAAGAGGCGGCACTTGCGAGCCGGGTAATTCTGCTTGCAGACGGACAGGTAAGATTCGATGGAACACCGGAGAAATTCTTCGGAGCGGATGTGCTGCTTGCAGAAATGGGCATGGAGGCACCGCTTTCTTATCGGGTGCGGAAAATTATAGATAGTGATGTGTTCGTGGAAAAGGTTGGAGATGCGAGAGAGGATGAGGCTACGACTGGCAAACGGGAGAACCTATCAGAATATGATAAATCAGGCAGAGAATGGGAAGCAAGCTCTGAGCTGGTAGATAAGAAAAAAAACGAAATGGCTGAAGCAGAGACAGATGAAAAAAATCAAGCTCTCCTTTCCCTGCAACACGTTAGCTATATTTACAGTCCGGGAACCGCATATGAGAAAGTTGCCTTAGACGACGTGAGCCTGTCGCTTGGCAAAGGAGAGATTGTCGGGCTTGCCGGACATACCGGTTCCGGCAAATCCACCATGATCCAGTTACTGAACGGGTTACTGAAACCGACTGGAGGAACGGTTACATTTGAGGGAAAGAATATTCATGCAAAGGGATATTCCGGAAATTATCTGCGCAGTAAGGTTGGCATGGTATTCCAATATCCGGAGCATCAGATGATCTGCGATACCGTGTGGGAGGATGTCGCATTTGGACCAGGTAAGCAGGGCTTGACCGAGGAAGCATGCAAGACGCGTGTGGAGGAAGCACTTCGGTTTGTTGATCTGCCGGAGAAATATTATCAAGCATCGCCGTTACAGTTATCAGGCGGACAGAAGCGGCGTGTGGCGATTGCAGGTGTGCTTGCGATGCATCCGGAATATATCATATTGGACGAGCCGGCAGCAGGACTGGACGCAGAAGGAAAACGTGAAATATTCGACCGGATCCGGCGGATGAGCCGGGAGCAGGGAATCGGAGTTTTGCTTGTCTCACATAGTATGGAGGATCTAGCGGAATACGCGGACCGGATTATTGTGTTGGACGATGGAAAGAAGATATTGGATGACCGACCGGCGCAGATATTTGCCAAGCGGGAGACGCTTGCAGACTGTGGACTGGATGTACCGGAAACTGTGAAACTGGCGGACAAATTGCGCGCAAACGGGTACCAAATTCCACAGAACGTGATTCGAGAGAAAGAGCTGCTCGATTATCTTGGTAATTGCACAAACAGTACAGCAGGAAGAAAAAGCGTTGATACTGAGAACAGATTGGATGAAAGGAAGCAGGGAGATAATTTATGATTCGAGATATTACAATTGGACAATATTATCCTTCGGATTCTCCGATTCATCATCTGGACCCGCGTGTCAAGTTATTCGCAACGCTTCTCTATATCATCGGGCTGTTTCTTAGCAAAAGTTTGATCGTATTTGCGGTGGCAGGCGTAGTATTGATTGCATGTATCGTGATATCGAAGGTGCCGTTTCGATATATGATCAAGGGGCTAAAGCCGGTGTGGATATTGCTGGTATTTATCTGTATCGTAAATGTGTTTTTCGGAAAAGGAGAAATGCTGTATTTCCAGTGGAAGTTTATTCACATCTACCGGGAAGGAATCATGCAGGCGGTTGTCCGTGTTGTGCGGTTGATGGAGCTGATTTTGGGGTCGTCACTTATGACATACACAACGACGCCGACCGAGCTGACGGACGGCCTGGAGAAAGCATTTCATCCGCTTACAAAGATTCATGTACCGGTGCATGAGATTGCACTCATGATGTCGATTACGCTCCGCTTCATTCCGATTCTGATCGAAGAGCTGGACCGGATCATGAAGGCACAGACGGCACGAGGCGTGGATTTCGAGGCAGGAAATGTGTTCCAGAAGTTGAAACGTACCGGACGGATTCTGATGCCACTTTTTGCATCTGCAGTTGGACGGGCGGGCGATCTGGCACTTGCGATGGAAGCACGTTGTTATCAGGCTGGCAGACCGAGAACGAAGATGTATCCGCTTCGATATGTACGTGCGGATGGCGTCGTGTATGTGCTGGCAATCGTATATCTGGCAGGGATGATCGTGTTGAAAGTAATGGTTGGATAATATAAAAACCTATTGACAAATAAAATAACACTGTTATAATAACGATGTTATGAAAAATAAAACAATATAAATAACAGCAACAACTAACGAAGAGAAGGAGTAGCTCATGCGACGTGAGACAGCCGGTGTGACGGAATCCCTGCTTCAGGCAGCGAAGGAAGAATTCCTTACCTATGGATTCCATGATGCCAGCATGCGGCGGATATCGGCGGCATGCGGAGTCAGTACCAATTCCATATATACCCGATTTGGCGACAAGAGCGGACTTTTCACCGCAATCGTACAGGAAGCGGCAGATGGTCTGATGGAGATGTATATGCAGAGCATACAGAAGGCAACCGAGTGTCCGGACATGGATCATGCCATCGAGGAGGGCAACGAGGGAACCGATCAGGTATTGGCGTATATCTACGGGTATAAGGAAGAATTTCAGCTTCTATTCTGCCATTCGGCGGGGACAGAATATGAAGATTACTTTGATAAGCTCGCGGCAATCGAGGAGCAGTATTACAACATATTTGCGAAGCAGTATGCAAATGAGAATGCGACCGCGGATGAATTTTTCATCCACGTATTCTGCAGAACCGGCTGGCAGTATATCTACGAGGTGCTGACACACGACAAGCCATACGATGAGGCAGCAGCCTTTATGAAGAATGTACAAATCTTCAATTTCGCAGGTTGGAAATCAGTTTTTGGATTGGAATAACAGGCAGTGCATAGCGATGTGCACTGCCAAAAAAATCAAATATAGGTTAGTAAAAGCTAACTCAAAATAAACGTTCAAGGAGGTTTTGTCATGAAGGCAAAAAAGCAAAGTGCATTGTCAAGACTTATGAAAATTGCCGGGAAGCATAAGTATTTTTCTTATGCATCCTGCGTCTTGGCAGCAATCAGTGCATGGGTTGCGCTGATTCCGTTTTATGATGTGTGGCGCATCATAAAGGAGGTCTTAGAAGTAAGACCGGACTATTCCAAAGCAACACACATCACATCGTATGGATGGCAGGCGGTAGGATTTGCCCTGCTCGCAATGGTGCTTTATATCGGAGCTTTGATGTGCTCCCATAAGGCAGCATTCCGCGTGCAGACAAATATGCGTATCGCGATGATGAACCACATCATGAAGCTTCCACTTGGTTATGTGGAGACAGAGGGAACCGGAAAGATTCGAAAGATCGTTATGGATTCCTCCGCAGCGACAGAGACATTTCTGGCACACAACCTGCCAGATAAGGTCGTATCAAGAGCAACACCGATCGGGCTGCTTGTACTGATGGCAGGCTTTGACTGGCGTCTTGGTCTGATCAGCCTGATTCCTGCCGTATTCGCATTCCTTATCATGGGTACGATGATGATGGGACCGAAGATGGCAGAGGATATGAAGCAGTATCAGAACTCGCTGGAGACAATGTCCTCCGAGGCGGTAGAGTATGTGCGAGGCGTACCGGTCTTAAAGACATTTGGACAGACAATCTTCTCATTCAAACGGTTTAAGGCAGCCATCGATGAATATGAGAAATGGACGATCGATTATACGAAATCCATGATGATTCCGATGATCGGATTTACCGTATTCTGTAATGGTATTTTCGCCGCATTGATCGTAGCCGCTTATACATTAGGTGGAAATACGGTCACAGACAAATTTGTATTGAATCTGATCTTCTACATATTGGTGACTTCGGTACTCACAACAACGCTGATGAAGGTTGCGTATGCAGGCGAATCACAGATGCTTGTCGAGGATGCATTGAACCGGATGGACGAGGTATTAAATGCGAAGGAACTTCCGGAGGCAGCAAATAAGCAGACATCGAAGGATGCATCCATCGCGTTGAAGGACGTGACATTTGCTTATGATGAGGCAAAGGCAAATGCGATTGACGGCATCACGCTTTCCGTCAAGGCAGGTTCCCATATCGCGTTTGTTGGTCCGTCCGGTGGTGGTAAGACGACGCTGGCATCACTGATTGCAAGATTCTGGGATGTCAAGAGTGGCAGCATCGAGATCGGTGGTGTGGATGTGAAGAACATTGACAGCAAGGAGCTGATGAATCAGGTATCATATGTATTTCAGGATAGTAAGCTGCTTAAGACCTCCATTCTGGAAAATGTTCGTATGGGCAGACCGGATGCGACGGACGCCGAGGTAATGGAAGCGCTGGAGAAAGCGCAGTGCAGCGACATCATCGAGAAGCTTCCGGACGGTGTGAACACGGTGATCGGCTCGAAGGGAACGTATGTATCCGGTGGTGAGATGCAGCGTCTGTCGATCGCGCGGGCATTCCTTAAGAATGCGCCAATCCTGATCTTAGATGAGGCGACTGCATTTGCTGATCCGGACAATGAGAGACAGGTGCAGCGTGCATTTGATAATCTGTCCAAGGATAAGACAGTAATCATGATCGCACATCGTCTGTCGACGGTGACAAATGCGGATCAGATCTACGTATTGAAGGACGGAAAGATTGCAGAGTCCGGTACACATGATGCGCTGGCAGCCAAGGACGGCATCTACACACATATGTGGAACGAATATAACAAGTCCGTGAACTGGCAGGTAGGAAAGGCAGGTGCAACCGCATGATCGAGAAATTGAAACATAAATACGCACTGTCCGAAAACGGTGCAAAGAACATGATAAAAGCGTTTGTGGCAGTCACAATCGCGAACCTTGTGCTGATGTTGCCGGTTGGGCTTCTGTATCAGCTTACCTCGTATCTGCTTGATGGCAAGGTGCCAAAGGATAAGCTTGGATTCTTCATCGGCGGAATCGTCGTAGTATTTTTACTTGTAGCAGTTACAACTTATTTCCAATATAACGCAACCTTCTTTTCCACCTATGTCGAAAGTGGTGTGCGTAGACGTGCGCTTGCTGAGAAGCTTCGCCGCCTGCCACTTTCCTTCTTCGGGAAAAAGGATCTGTCCGATCTGACGAATACGATCATGTCAGACTGTGCATTGCTCGAGACAGGAAGCTCCCACTGGATTCCGGAGCTGATCGGTTCGATGATCTCCACAACGATTATTGTAATTGGATTGTTGTTCTTCAACTGGAAGATGGCACTTGCCGCTGTATGGGTGATGCCGATTGCATTTATCATCGTACTGACTTCGAGAAAAGGTCTGAAGTCTGTACAGAAGAAGACAATGACATATAAGCTTTCCTGTCTTGATGGAATTCAGGAGGGACTGGAGACGATCCGTGACCTGCGTTCAAACAACATGACAGAGACGTACATGGAAGGCTTGAATAAGAAGATCAAAACCGTAGAGAAAAATGCCATCGTGCTGGAATTTAAGAATGCAGCTTATGTATGTTCCGCACAGATGATCCTGAAGCTCGGCATTGGAACGGTTGCATTGGTTGGTAGTATCCTGCTTGTAAATGGAAAGATCAATGTACTGACATTGTTCGTGTTCCTGCTTGTTGTAACAAGAATGTATGAGCCTTTGCAGATTGCATTGCAGAACCTGTCCGCTCTGATCAGTCTGGAGCCAAGCTGTGAGCGTATGGATGAGATCCTGTCACACGAAGAGCAGACTGGTGCAGAGACACTGACGAACAAGGGCTATGATATCGTATTTGACCACGTTGCATTTGCCTATGACAGTGGCGAGCAGGTGCTCTCCGATGTCAGCTTCACAGCAAAGCAGGGGCAGGTAACAGCCCTGATCGGACCATCCGGTGGTGGTAAGACGACTGTATCGAGACTGGCAGCAAGATTCTGGGATATCCAGAAGGGTACTGTCACGGTCGGAGGCATGGATGTATCGAAGATCGAGCCGGAGAAATTGCTTTCCCTTTATTCCATCGTGTTCCAGGATGTAACACTCTTCAACAACACGGTTATGGAGAACATCCGGATCGGTCGCAAGGATGCAACGGACGAGGAAGTTATGGCAGCAGCCAGGCTTGCAAACTGTACGGACTTTATCGAGAAATTACCGGACAAATGGAACACCATGATCGGGGAAAATGGTTCCGAATTATCCGGTGGTGAGCGGCAGAGAATCTCCATCGCACGTGCATTCTTAAAGGACGCACCAATCATCTTGATGGATGAGGCAACCGCCTCGCTGGATGTGGATAATGAGTCCGTGATTCAGGAGTCCATCTCCAAGCTGATCCGGAACAAGACAGTTCTGATTATTGCACACCGTATGCGTACGGTCGATGGCGTGGATCAGATCATCGTGTTAAAGGATGGTGTAGTCGCAGAACAGGGAACACCGTCAGCGTTGAAGGAGAAGAATGGTATCTATAAGCATATGGTCGATGTGCAGTTAGAGAGCGAACAGTGGAAATATAACCAGGTATAAAACTGCCGGACAGGAACTATGAAGGAGAAGTCCGCAGCGTGGTCGGAAAGAATCGCGTTGCGGGCTTTTACTATCGTTGTAAAATACTGGAAGCACATATAAAATTGTGCTAAAATGAGCATTGCGACGGCTGCGCTTGCGCAAGCCGGCATAATGCGAAAAACACAGGAAGAGGAGATATATACCGGAGATGGAAGTTGTATCAAAAGGCGAATTTAATACATGGGAACGTGAGAAACAGGTACAGTACATAAAAGACGTGATTGGAGAAGAATGTGTATTTGAGCAGGAGACAGATGGACAGAAAAAACTGTTACTCTATGGAAAAGTAAAGATTGAGGAATGGGCGAGCGAGATGGGAACACGTAGAAGTGTACGAATATATCCGTATTCACCATCGAAGGATAAGGTGATCACGCGTGCGCTGCTTGAGGGGATGGAAGGTATCGCCTATCTGGGAAGTACGATAAAAGGAAAAGCTATCCGGTTAGAAGATTCCACAATTTATATATTTGAACTTTGTCTGGAGCATGTCGAAGATGAAGATCGGAGATGGCCGGTTATTTGCCGGTTCTATGATGATTTTGGAAATCTCGAGGCGTTGAACGACCAGATCAATAAGCTTCGTGCGCAGATTGCGGATGCAGAAACGAAGAGCCAGGAGCTTACAACGAAGCTGCAAGATCAACAAACGAACTTCCAGAGGATTGAGGCTGCGATGGAGAAAAGACGGCACGATCTGGATCTGGAATATGAGCAGAAGAAAGCGGAAGCACAGGGCAACTATGAGAAGCTTGCCGCATCCCTGGAACAAAAGGTTCAGGCGATGCAGCGGATCGCCAGAAAGTATGGTCTGCCAATGGAGGAAATATTACCAGAGGAAACAGAGAAAGAAGCGGTTGTCAGCCTGGGAGCAAAAGAACTTACTGATTATGTCTGGAGCTATCTGTGGCGGAGAAAGAGACTCCAGTATGATCGATCTGTGGTTGCACGGTTTCTTGATAGTCTGCACACGGAACAGCTTACGATCCTTTGGGGAGAACCGGGCTCTGGAAAGACGTCTCTTCCACAGGCAGTTGCGGAGGCAATTGGTGCAGAATGCAGACCAGTTGCAGTGCAGCCTAGCTGGTCGGATAACCATGATCTGTTAGGGTATTACAATGCGCTGGAAGACCGGTATATTTCGACACCATTTCTGGAGAGTCTGGTCGAGGCGAACCAGCATCCCGACAAATTGTATCTTGTTGTTTTGGATGAAATGAATCTTGCGCATGTGGAGTACTATTTCTCAGAAGTGTTAAGCGCGATGACGCGGGATGACCGGACACTGACTTTGTATGGACAGACACAGAATGCGAATCTCATGCGTCTGCTGGAGCTTGATGAGCAGGGTATTACAGCCGAAAACTGCAAAGAGGCGAAGGATATCTGCATGAAACAGTTATATCCGGGGAAGTTTCGGATTCCAGATAATGTGCGCTTTATTGGAACCATCAATATGGATGAGACAACCAAGAGTTTAAGCCCGAAAGTGGTAGATAGAAGCTATGCGATTCGTGTAGGAGTATTGCAAAATCAGGAAAAAGAAAAATTGCAGGCTGAAGTGGATGCACTTCCGAAACAGGAAATATGTACAATTTCGGTAGATAGTTTCCTGCCTCTGAATCCGATTTCTTTGTCCGAGGACGAGGAACAGGGAATTGTGGCAAAGAGAAAGGAAGTTCAGGAAATCATTGACTTGTTCCAGGATATCTGTACGATATCCAATCGGTTTTATCATTATATGGATCAGATTCTTTGTTGGAATCCGAATGTGGATATCGATTGGTTGATCTTCGACAAGATATTATCCGCGGTTCGGATTGACAGGAACAATGTGAAGGAAGCTGAGAAACTGGTAGTGGAGCTTGAGACACGGGAATATCCGTCTGCGAAGGAAAAACTTCTTGCGATGATTGCAGATGTAAATGGCGAGCTGGTTGAAGAAAGCTATTACTGGAGATAAGACATGATAGAAATCAAACTTGGAAATGCACAATATAATTTTCGAGCAATGGATAAGAAGGGCATCGCTCCGATCCGTCGGGTACGATTTTCAGAGTTCAATGAAAAACAGAAGATTGCATTAGAGGAGCTTGGCGTACAGCTTGGACCTTTTCAGCCAGGTGAGGAGACGAAGGTTGTTTTGTGTTCCCATCTGCGTACAAAGAAGCGGGATGGTGAGGATGCAGAATGGCTTTATGAGAATGCAGATCTTATTATATGCGTGACGAAGGAAGATCGGGAACGTGTGTCTGCGGTAATGCTTGGCGAGGAGACGGCATACCAGAAATTTGAGGATAAAGAGGCGGATTATTATGTTCCTCCAAGACATTGGAAGTCCATAAGAGGCAGATATCAGGATGTAGACAGCAGCCACTATACCGTTGCAGGAACGGAGCGGGTTTATGTCTGTTACAAAAATGGTACGAGGGATACAATCATGGTCAAAAGTTTGCCGTCGATTGAGGAGCAGGATTATCAGGCGATGATTAATGAGTTGTATGCGATATCAAGTGAATTGCTGATGGATACCGGGTCACATACCAAAGTTTCTATTGAAAATGTTCAGCATAATCAGCTTCGGAACATGCAGAATCTTGTCTCTCAGATTGAGACTACATGGAGGCGGCTGCATGGAAATATGGAGCGGGATCTGACTACGGAATATGTGAAGATGCCGGTTCACCGGATTAAGAATATGACGGTCAAAAGTCTGCTTGAATACCGGTTTACCGGGAATCCGGATGTGCATGCTGTCAAATATAAGGAGACGCGTAATATCTATGAAAACCGGATGATCGTGCAGTTCTTTCATCGGATAGAATCCTATCTGAGACGGCAGAAAGCAAGTGCATTGCAAAGTATTATGCATGCGGAATTTGGGTATCTGGATGATTTTCAAGAGGAAGACAGCATTTCGGATAAAGAGACGCTGAAGAAAATCAAGAAGGCAATGCGCATTTGGCAGTTTGACACGGTAAAGAAGGAACTGTTCACGAATACGGTCAATGATACAGAGCGGTATCCGATGCAAAATGGCGAGGAAGTCGTTCAAAAAGATGATTTTTTATTTTCACTTGTATGGTGGAAACATCAGCAGGCTCCGGCGTGGAATGTATATCACAAGAACTTTGCGGACACATCTGCAATCCATGATATAGATGGGCAATCGGTATGTCTGACAGATCTCGCTCTGAATAAATATGATATTGCATCCCAATATGCGGTATACAGTGCATTGACCCGGAATCAGGATGAATTCCAGCGAACGGACATCCGGGTGCGGATGAAGAATTATAAGCTGCTCCGATTTTTATACTATGTTGTATCTGAGGCGCGTCGCGATGCGGCAAGCAGAAATTTAAAGAATGGCAGCGACTGGGTACGTTTTGATATAAATGGAAGCGTGGAATTGGTAGATTCTGTCAAATCAGCGCAGATGGACAAACATGAATTACACATATATATTTCCAAGATCAACACGATTACAGTCAGGGAGAAAAATGTAAGGGAAACGATGAGATTTACCTACTCCGAGCAGAAGGATTATCTCGAATATGGACCAGAGATTGCGAAGATTCTGTTAAGGAATCTTGCACAGAAGGAAAGCGGCTGGGGAGCAAATGCTTTATCTATCGGACAAATGGTACTCGCGATCGAGGAAGGGGAGAAGCGGCAGCGCCGACAGGAACAGTCCACGGAACTTATGAAACAGGTGGAACAGGAGTGGAATGTACTGATTCAACGGATGAAGAGACTTTGCAGAGCGAAAGAGCTTTCTCATATCCCGGGAACCCGGGAGAGCCTTCGATGTACAAATATCTTTGCATCAAATCAAAAGTACCATGCCATGTACCAGTTGATGAAACATGCGAGTGAATTTGATCAGGAAATTTATTACAATGAGACCGATGATATTCCAATTCTGAAATTAGAGCAGTTGTATGAACGCTGGTGTTTGGTAAAGCTGGTGCATATCTTTGTGGTTGATTATGGATTCGAATTTTTGGATGATGAGGGGAAAGGGTATGGAGATTCCTCTCAAAAACAATTGTACAAATATATTAATCAACTGTTGAAAAAAGGAGATTTCAAGGATTCGGTGTTCCATCTGAAAGGACATTTGTATGATGCATCCAGAAATATAGAAGCAGATGAGATGCAGGTAGATATCTACTATAACCATGAATTTATTCTTGGCGATACTGTGGACTGGCAGGAAGAGGTTATCCCGGAAGGTGGAAGACCAAAGCAGAAACTGGCACCGGATTTTTATGTGGAAATGACCTATCGCGGACAGACAAAGCATTTTTGCCTTGATGCAAAATACCGATCACGGAATAGCTTAACTGGAGAGGATGGAACCAGACGCTGGTATTCTGATCTTATGACAGTCGCTTTGCAGAAATACATTGTGGAACTGTCACAGGTACAACCAATCGATGGTTCATTTATTCTCCATAGCAATGCATATAGTTGTACCGACAAATGGGAGTATCAGGATCGAAATCCACACGCCTATTGTGGACAGAGTCTGGATTCCTTGTGGCAGGAATACAATGCATATCTGAAAGGAAAAACCGCTGATGACAGAGATTTGTTGATATCAGAGCGTGCACGGAAGTTTTTCACGGAAAATGCGCAGAAAAATCCAGATCAGCAGGCTGCAAACCCACAGAAAGAGGAGTATCACTATGTGAATGATAACCGAATCGGGTCTTATTATCTTCTCCCTGGAAAAGATATTTACCTGCGTGTCTGGATCACGATGGTCATGGAGCATTATTTTGGAATCTATGATGCTATGTGCTGGGACTGTGGACATAAAGTAAAGGTGGAGAATATTGAGACGATGGTTTCAGGAGGCGCGAATATGGATCATTATGTGGTGACTTGCCCTGCGTGTGGAACGGCATGGGTGCGGAATTTCTGTTCCAATGAAACCTGCCGGAGACCAATCGGAAAACATATTATCAATTATTATGGAATGGCAGCAGGAAATAATAAATGGAATCGAGTGTGCCCGGAATGCCATGCAGGGTGGAGATTGATCGCGCGATAATTTGTTTGTGTAAGTCATAACCACATCTGGGAAGGCTGTAGATTAAAGAAAAGTGGAGGAACGTTTACATGCGTTATTACATTGCAGACCTGCATTTCTGCCATGAAAATCTGAATACCCGTATGGATTGTCGTGGATTTGAGAGCGGCAAAGCCATGAATGAATATATGATCGCACAGTGGAATTCACGTGTGCGTAAACGCGATGAGGTTGTGATCTTGGGAGATTTCTGTATTTCAAAAAAGGGAGAAGTTGCAAATGCCATTCTCGAACGGTTGAATGGAAAGAAGTATCTGATCATTGGAAATCATGATCATTTTATTGCGAACAAACAATTTGATCCATCGCGTTTTGAATGGATTACGCATTATAGAGAAATCAATGATAACAATCGCAAGGTGATTCTCTGCCACTATCCGGTTATGTGCTACAACGGGCAGTACCGCCGGAATGCGAAGGGAGAACCGAAGACGTATATGTTGTACGGGCATGTACATGATACATATGACGAGTATCTGATCGATGAATTTCAGCGCCAGACGCGTGCATCCACGCGTCCGGTGCTTGGAAAATCAGGCGAGGAAGAAATGGTTTCCATTCCCTGCCAGATGATCAACTGTTTCTGTATGTTCTCGGATTATGTCCCGCTCACGCTCGATGAATGGATCGAAGTGGATCGCAAGCGGCGGGCAATCATGAAGCGGGAGGGCGATTGTTAAGAATTCTTTCCGGAAGCGGACTCAATCCGGCTGTAACGGAAGTCGCAGTAAGTTGCACCTTCTGCGATCGTCTGTGTCCGGACTAAGCGCATATGCATCATGTCGGCAAGCACGTAGTCCATGCGGCAGAGATATTTGGCAAGTTCGAAACAGCCCTCATCCCGGCACAGACTGCAGATGCCGCATGTATGATAATCATAGCCAAGCTCGAAATCATCATTCGCGCCGCCTTCTAAGATGTCAACCACCCAGTCATTTTCGTATTTCCGTTTATGGGAGTCAGCAGACCACTTTTTCCGGGCTGGAAGCTTCTTCACATCGAGATAGCTGTCTGCATTTCCTACGACCTTGTGGAACAACTGATTGGCGGAAAGTCCATCCTTGTATAGGGCATAACATTCCTCCGGGGATAAGGTTGTGTTCCGGTTTAATGCGATGAAATATGCGCCCATGCAGTAGGAACTCATCAGCCGGGATTTGCCGATATCCTTGGCGCGCGTCAGGATGGCACGGTAATCCTGTTTGATCGCCTTGCTGTCAATCTGCAAATGATGTCTTTTTGCCTGCTTCATGCAGGAGCTGTGATAAAAATATCCAAATAATTTCTGTGAGAATCCGTACTTCAACTAAATCATCCTTTCTTAGCAAAATCTATCTCAATGACTTGGCACATTTTGGACTTGTAATCCAAGTGTCGCTTCGATGCCGTGCATCAGCACATCCATCGCCTCTAAAAATGCCTGCTTCATTTCTTCGGTGAAGCCATCCTTACTGGTATCATCGGCAATCATCTCACAGATCATCGAGAACTCAGACAACGACAGCATGTAACATGTTTTCTCGGATAGCTGATTCTTCGCAAGTCCACGCACGTATAACTCATGATAAAAGCGCGTTGCGAATTCGTTGCATCGCGCTATATAAACTTTGCGGAAGTTCCGGATATAGGTGCCGGAATCATTCTTTAACAGCATGTGGAAGAGCTGCATATCATCTTCTAACAGCTCGAAAGTCCGGATGGATATGCGGGAATAGAATACCTGCATCAGCTGCTCGTCGGACATCGCCGAAAAGTCAATATCCAGCATGGACTCACTCAGTGCCATCAGCTTATTTCCGCTCTCTGCGAATATCTCGCCGAACATTTCTTCCTTTCCTGAAAAATGCTTGTATATCGCACCGGGGGTAATGCCCGCCCGCGCAGCAATCTTTCGCATGGACGCTTCCTGATAGCCACATTCCAAGAAAATCTCTTTCGCACTTTGTAAAATTGTCGCTCTGGTCGCTTTTGTGCTCTCGCGCATAATTGTACTCCTTTGGTAAACGCTGTTTACTTTATAGCACAGGAAACGGGGAAATGCAAGGGGGAATGTTGAGGTGAAGGGAAAATAATCAATTCTATTAAATTCAAAATCAAAAATTTTATTTTTATCATCCGCACAATTATGATAGAATTAAGCGTAAGTGAATTATAACAGAAGAAACGAATGAGGGAGGATATAAAAATGGCAGAAGGAAAAGATTTATTGCAGGTACTATGGAGTGGGGCGGATGTGCTGCGTGGAAAGATGGACGCCAATGAGTACAAGACATACTTGCTTGGATTGGTTTTCTATAAATATTTATCAGATTCGTATCTATCGAAAGTGTATGATCTGCTGAATGATGCAAAGCCGGATAGTCTGGAAGAGGCACAGACAGCTTACGAAGAAATTATGGAAAGTGAAGATGCAGAGGAACTGTTGGAGGAACTGAAAGAATCTTTGCATTATACATTAGATCCGGACATGACCTATGTCAGCATCTTAAAGGATGCGAAAAACAACGCATTCAATCGAGAGAAATTGCAGGCAGCATTTAATCGGATTGAAGAGTCTGATGAATTGTTTCATGGACTTTTTGCGGATGTAGATCTGTATTCAAATCGATTGGGAACCGGGGATCAGAAGCAGAGTGCAACGATCGCAGAAGTAATTAAGGTATTGGACGATGCAGATCTGATTCATACCGAGGGCGATGTATTGGGAAATGCATATGAGTATCTGATCGGTCAGTTTGCTTCGGAAACGGGAAAGAAAGCAGGAGAATTCTATACACCACATGGACCGGCACAGATCTTATGCCGGATCGCGATGACCGGACAGGAAAATAAAAAAGGATTGCAGGTATATGATCCGTGTATGGGTTCCGGTTCTTTGATGCTTAGCTGTAGAAATTATTCCACAGAACCAGACTTTATCAAATATTACGGACAGGAACTGATGCCATCCACTTACAACCTTGCTCGTATGAATATGTTTCTGCATGGCGTACTGCCGGAGAATCAGCATCTGCGAAATGGAGATACCCTGGATGCAGACTGGCCAACCGATGAAGAAACCGAGTTTGATGCAGTTACGATGAATCCGCCGTATTCTGCAAATTGGTCGGCGGCAGAAGGATTCAAACAGGATGAGCGATTTATGGATTACGGTGGAAAGCTGGCACCGAAATCAAAGGCGGATTATGCATTTTTGTTGCATGGTTTCTATCATCTGAAACAGACAGGAACTATGGCGATTGTGTTACCGCATGGTGTGTTGTTCCGTGGAGCAGCAGAGGGAAGCATAAGGAAGACCTTGCTGGAAAATGGTTCGATCTATGCGGTGATTGGTCTGCCATCGAATATGTTCTACAACACGTCGATTCCTACTTGTATTATCGTGCTGAAGAAGCACCGCGAAGGGCGCGATGTGTTATTTATCGATGCATCTAAATTGTTCGAAAAAGAGAAAAAGCAAAATGTGATGAAAGAGGAACATATCGATCATGTTCTGGAATTATACAATAATCGTAAGACGGTAGAGAAAGAAGCATATCTCGCGTCTTATGATGATATTGTGGCAAATGATTTCAATTTGAACATCCCAAGATATGTGGATACAACGGAAGAAGAGGAAGAAATCGACTTAAAGGCATTGACACAGAGTATGCGTGAGACAGACAAGCAGATCAAAGAGGAAAATGCAGCGTTAGTCGGAATGATGAAAGAACTGACCTTCCAGGATGATGCGACGAAAGAGGCTGTTGAGGCGTTTATTCGTGTGCTTGAGGAGGTGTAAAATATGAATACACCGAAAATTCGATTTAAGGGATTCACAGACGATTGGGAACAGCGTAAGTTGGGAGAAGTGGTTGGCATTTATGATGGAGTTCACCAAACACCACAATATCAAGACTCAGGTATTATGTTTTTATCTGTTGAGAATATTACAACATTAAAGTCAGAGAAATATATATCTGAGGAAGCTTTTGAAAGGGATTATAAAGTGTATCCTGAAAAGGGGGATATTCTTATGACCAGAATAGGTGATGTGGGAACTACAAATGTTGTGCAGACTAAGGAAAAAGTGGCATTTTATGTTAGTCTAGCGTTGTTAAAACCGAAAGAAATTAATTCGTATTTTTTAAGCAATGCAATGAAAACATCTGTATTTCAAAAGGGGTTGAGAGAGCGTACTTTAGTTACTGCGATACCACAAAAAATCAACAAAGATGAGATTGGAAGAGTTAATGTTTTTATAACTAATAATGCTGAAGAACAGAAGAAAATAGGAGATTATTTTACTGCCCTTGACCACCTCATCACTCTTCATCAGCGTAAGTGTTGCGAACTGAAAAAATTGAAACAATATATGGCAAATCATATGTTTGTCAATCAAAGTATAAAATGCGATAGGAATATCGCAACAAATCATGAAAAATTACAAGAAAGGACGAAAGAAATGGGAGAATTAGAATCAGTAATTGAGCAGAGATTAATTGACCAATTATGCGGTGGGGATTCACAGTGGACATATCGGAAGGATATTCGGACGGAGGAGCAGTTGTGGGATAACTTCAAATACATATTGGAGCAGAACAACAAGGCAAAGCTGAACGACACGCCACTCAGTGAGAGTGAATTTGCAAAGATCAAAAATGATGTATCGCATGCTTCTTTTTATGATGCAGGCAAATGGCAGGTCGGTGAGAACGGAAAAGTCTATGTGCATGTACAAAGAGGTAATGAGACATTACATTTGGTCGTGATGAACAACGAGCATATTGCCGGGGGAACGAGCGTCTACGAGGTAATCAACCAGTATCAGGCATTCAAGACCGATGAGGTGGATGACAAGCGCGACCGAAGATTTGATGTGACGCTGTTGATCAATGGAATCCCAATGATACATATTGAGTTGAAGAACAAGGATCATTCCTATATGGATGGGTATCGGCAGATAGAGAAGTATATTTCTGAGGGAAAATTCCGCGGACTTTTTTCGAATATACAGATGTTTGTCGTTAGTAATGCTGTTGATACGAAATATTTTGCAGCGGCAAGGGCAGCAGAATTAGCGGAAGGTAAGAAATTTATAACCGGATGGGTGGACAACGAGAACTATCCGGTTTGTGATTATCTGGATTTCGCGAAGGCTGTTTTGCGGATTCCACAGGCGCATGAGATGATTGCGAAATATACGGTGCTTGATAATGAGAAGAAGAAATTATTGATTTTGCGGCCATATCAGATTCATGCGATTGAAGCGATGCGCGCAGCGTCCAAGCGGAGTATATCAGGCTATATCTGGCATACAACGGGCTCCGGAAAGACGATGACATCTTATAAGGCGACACGGAATCTGTTGATGGATATTCCGTCCATAGAAAAGACAATATTCCTGATTGACCGGAAAGATCTGGATATGCAGACGAAGATGGCGTTCCAATCCTATGCAGATAACGATACAATTGATGTGGATGACACAGAAAATGTGGATGCCCTGATTCGGCGTCTGACAGATGGCAACCGACAGATGATTGTCACGACACGGCAGAAGCTGCAGACGATGATTACCAAGAGACTGCAGGAGGGAACAAAAGAATATGACAAAATCCGTAACCTTCGGGTTGCATTTGTGGTAGATGAATGTCACAGAGCAGTCACGCCGGAGACAAAACGTAAGATTGAACGATTTTTTGCACATTCTCTGTGGTATGGATTTACAGGTACGCCAATCTTTGAGGAGAACCGGTATGAGCAGAAGGGTGATCTTCCGCAGACAACCGATGAGCTGTACGGAGCATGCCTGCATAGCTACACAATCAAGAATGCCATTCATGACGAAGCAGTTCTCGGATTCATGGTTGAGAATCTCGGACCGAAAAAAGAAGATGTGGATGATGCGGTATTTGAGACAGAAGAGCATATGCGACAGGTTCTGGATGTGGTGCTCAATCAGTCCTATACGAAATTAGGCATGCAGAACGGCAAGGGAAGAACCTACGAAGGTATCCTGACAGTTGGATCCATCGCGAAAGCACAGCGTTATTATGAGTTGTTGAAACGGATCAAAGCGGGCAAAGATGCATTAAAGATAAATGAGGAGATCTGCAAGGTAGTTCCCGATTTCCCGAAATTCGCAATCACATATTCTGTGACGGAAAATGATGAGGCATCAACGGTGAATCAGGATAAAATGCGCGAGTCCCTGCAAGATTACAATGGGATGTTTGGCACACATTATGACATCGAGAATATCAACGCGTATAATAGTAATCTGAATGATCGTCTGGCTCGAAAGGAAAAACGTTATATGGAGCGGAGTCAGCAGTTGGATCTGGTTATCGTTGTCAATCGTTTGTTGACGGGATTTGATGCTCCATGTCTGTCCACCCTGTATATGGATAGATCGCCGATGAGCCCACAGGATATCATACAGGCTTTTTCAAGAACGAATCGTTTGTTTGATGCGAATAAGACATATGGACAGGTTGTAACATTCCAGTCCCCAAAAGACTTTAAGAAAGAGATTGACCGGGCATTGCGGCTGTATTCCAGAGGCGGTGAAGGCGTAGCAGTATCAGAAGATTGGGAGAGCGTGCTTGATGATTTTTCGATTGATGTAAAGACGATTCATGCATTGGGACGGACACCGGAAGAGATTAGTCAGTTGTCAAGGGAGCAGAAGAAGTCGTTTATCTATGCATTCCGGAGTTTGGATAAGAGTTTTGCGCATTTGAAAGCATTTTCCAGATATCGGGAAGAACTGCTTGCAGACTATGATTTCTCGCAGGAGGAATATGAAAACTATGCGGCAATGTATAAAAATGTTATGGAAGAGTTGAAGAAACCGAAGGATGAAACGGAAACAGATGATCCGGTTATGGACGACTATGATCTGATTGCGTACAGCAAGATGCGGGTGGATTTTGAGTATATTGTCGAGCTGTTACAGGGATTGGTGAATTATCTGGATCAGTCGAGCAATGATTTTCAGGATGCGATATTTGCAAAGAACATTCTGGCGCTGCGCGAGATCTCGAAGGAATTTGCCGAGGATAATCAGAAGCTCGGTGAATTGTTGGAGCAGGTGATTGATAATATCGAGCAGGACAAAGATCGGTACAAAGGTCAGGATATCGCAGTGGTTGTCAATCAGATGCGCTATGATGCGATTGATACGGAAATCAAGACATTTGCGAAGCTGTGGAATCTGAATGAGGACGATGTGCGTTATGAAGTGTATAATTACCGGGATGGCGAGATGGCAAATGAAAACACCTTCAAGGATCGTGCGTATGCATCCTATAAGGAGGGTGTAGAGGAACCTATGCCGAAATTCAAGTTCCGTAAGATCATAGTGGAGAAGTTCAAACATGATCTGATGGAGAATGTATTGCCACTGCGCGATTGATGAAATGTCGGGATGCGGATATATAGGACGCTTTCTGCAAACGACGAATGAGAAATTGATAGGCTGGAATAGACTGGGAATATCTATGGATGGTATTCCCAGTTTTATTATAAATCGACGTGCATATTTGGATGCGAAGTAGTTTAATTCAGGTTCGCAAGGGAACGCATGATGATGTCAATGTCCTTGCTTTCCAATTCCTGAATAATGTGCAGATATGTTTTCTGGGTGGTCGTCATGCTGGCATGTCCGAGGCGCCTTGCCACACTGGCGATGGAAACGCCGGCGAAAAGCATGAGCGAGGCATGGGTATGACGTAAACCGTGGATAGAGATGACGGGGATTCCGGCATTTTTGCAATGTCGTTCCAATATTCCGTTCAAGGTGGAATTATATATTTTCCCTTTTGCGAAGATCGGTTCATCTTCCGGAAGCTTTTTCACCAGTCCGGCAAATTGCATAACGGTTAACCAGTCAATCTGTATCTTTCGGACAGACGATTGATTCTTGGTTGGCAGGAAGCCGCCATTTTCTTTGTAATCCCATGTCTTGGAGATCGTCAGTATTTGCCGTGAAAAATCAAAATCCCTCGGCGTCAATGCAAGCGCTTCGGAAAACCGCATTCCGGTTTTGGCAACCAGAAGGATGAACCAGTCCCATGATACTTCCGGCCCCAGATCAAGGTCTTCGATTAGTTTGTGAAGCTCAAACTGATTGAGAAATTTCTGCTTTTTCTCACGTGGCTTTTTGCCTTTGATGATCGCTTTCCGGGTTGGATCTCGCGGAATCAGCCCCTCATCCACGGCATCTAAAATGGCACATTTCACATGGTGGTGAAAATCCATCGTTGTCTGATGCTCATGTTCTTCCGCATATTCATTTAATATTTTCTGGTAAGAAATCCGATCCAGTTCGGAAATCGACAGATCGGGAGCCAGCTTTAACAGCCATTGATGCGCCATGTTGTATTTGCTCATGGTGACCGGGCGGATCGCTCCTTCTTTGTAGACGTTGATCCATTGCTTGTAGTAATCACAAAACAGCATTGGATTTCTGGATGTTGGTGTGTTCATTTGTAAATCCTCCTTTTTGATATTGGTGCACGTCGATGTATGAATGTATTAAATTAAATCGTGTCGTATCGGAGTTTAATCTTGTATTTTTTGTAGAATATTGTAATATAAATATATGGATTTTGGTTAATGGGGATATATAACTAAATGGGGATTTGTGTTATATAGTTTTTCTGGCATATGTCTTAGTTTCTGTTACTTAATCCATGATATTAGAAATAGAAAAGTTAGTTATAAGGAGGAGAATATGTCACAGACAGAAAAGATTGATATTTTGGACAGGACAAAGATTATGAGCGATATAGAGCAGATTTTAGTGCTCTTATCTGAACAAAAACAGGGGCGAGTATTTGCGCTTGATGGTAAGTGGGGGTATGGCAAAACATATATACTGGAACAGTTAGAAAAGAAGTTAGTGGGACTTCAAAAAGAAGGAACGAATGATGATCGTTTTTATGTGTTCCATTATAATTGCTGGCAGTATGATTATTATGAGGAACCAGCGGTTGCAATTGTGTCAGCGATGTTAGAAAAACGTGGGAAAGATAATAAAGCGGAGATGGCATTGCAAAAAGAATATACGGATTTGAAAACTGTATTAGGCAAAATAGCCGGTGAATTTACAAAAAATAAAATAGGAATTAATTTAGTAGAGTTATGTAATGAATTGGAAGAGAATAAAGGCGACAAAAGAGAAAATCCATTCGATTTTGATGAAATGTTTGCTTTCAAAAAAACGCTGGATTTTACACGAAATCAAATCCGAGAATTATCAAAAAATAAAACAGTATTATTAGTGGTTGATGAGTTGGATCGATGTATGCCAGAATATGCAATTAAAGTGTTAGAGCGTTTACATCATATGTTTGAGGGATTGGATAACGTAATTGTTCTGCTGGCAATTGACAGCACACAGTTGGAACATTCAGTGAAAGAAATTTATGGTGAGCAAGTTGATACCGAACGATATCTTAGAAAGTTTATTTCCTTTCGTGTAAGGTTAGACACTGGTAAAGTTCAGAATCAGATATTGAATAATTATGGATATTATTTTTCTAAGTTTGAAAATTTAGAGGAATGTTGCCAAATTGTTCTAGATTTAGTTGAATTATCGGGAATAGACATTAGAAATATAGAAAAATTGATTGAAAAAATAGATATGATACATAGTTTGTGTAATGGAAAAGATATAAAACAACCAGGAGAGGTATTGTTATTTGAATTTATATGGGGATTGATGAAATATAAAATAAATGAAAAAATGGATAATGGTTCAAACTTAAAAAGATATGAGTCGTTGGAATGGGTACCTCAAATTGATCGTATGGAATATACAGATTTGGAAACTGCGTTTGGAAGTGAATTAATGAAATATATTAGGGATTTGAAGCAAAATTCGTATTCCGCTGCACCGAATAACACAAACGATATGTGTATTATGTGTGCAGATTTGAAGGGAAAGCTTTGGTATTTGCTGGATCAAGTGCTAGCACGCGGAAGAACAATCCAGATATATTACGGAATAACAGTCAATTATGTAAAAGAAATTGATTCGTGGGAAGTGCTGATTTGTAAGAGGTTTAACCAAATCGCTAATATTTTAATTTGAAGTATATTTTTAGTGGTATTTTAGTAATGGAGACAAGACAATGTCGTAAATTTAATGTCAGAGTTTTAGTAGAATTAGGAGAAAATTATGAAAAAACAATTAAAACAAGGTAAGAAATATGGATTTAACTATGAAGAGGAAAAGAGAATATATAAGTATGCATGCGATAGTTGTAAAAAGCGAGAAATAAAGAAGTTGTCAGAAGACCGTAAATTTAATACATATTTAGGATGGAAGGAATATGTGTGGTCGAGATACAGTTGTTATGATAAAAGTAGACTGATAGATTTTTTGCATTTTTTAAGGTTAAAAGAAAGAAATACAAAACCTGTCGAAAAATTAAGCGAGTTGATATTTGCAGCAAGCTATGGGTTTATTATAGCAAAATTTTCCAATATATTTTTAGAAGCCCAACAGGATATTGAAAATATAAAAAAATTAGTAATAGCTTTAATATTTACCGTAATAATTATTGTATTAATAGGGGGATCTTTTTTCTTGATTACAAATCTTTTTATGGGATCAATATCATCCAATAATATGGATAGGAACATGTATGAAGATTACATAAGTATCATACAAGAGATAATCCAAAGTAAAGAAAATGAGGAAAAATTAAAATGAACATTCAAATCTTCGGCACAAAAAAGTGCAACGATACAAAGAAAGCAGAGAGGTTCTTCAAGGAACGCGGAATTAAATATCAGTTTATCGACATGAAAGAAAAGGGCATGAGCAAAGGCGAGTTCAATGCTGTGGCATCCGTTAATGGTGGCATGGAGAATATGATCAATCCGGATTTTAAGGATAAGGATCTGTTGGCATTGATTCAGTACATTGCTCCGGAGGATAAGTTGGACAAGATACTGGAGAATCCACAGGTGATCAAGACACCGGTTGTGCGGAATGGAAAGCAGTCGACACTAGGATATCATCCGGAAATATGGAAGACGTGGTCATAATATGAAACTACATGAAAAAACAACCAAATCAAATGCGATGCTGCATGTCACGCTCGCCTGTACCTTGGTGATTGCCATTGTGATATTCTTGTTTGCAAAAGGATATGTAGCGGACAAGCTGACATTTAACATTGTAAGATACATGAGCCAGAGGAAGCTTCTGCTATTATATCTGGGCGTCATCAATCTCGTAACGTTTATCCTGTTTGGCATCGACAAGTATGCGGCGATCAAGGGGAAATGGAGAATCCCGGTGGCGAACTTGTTAGGATTTTCATTTGCTGGCGGTGCGATCGGTGGTATAATTGCGATGTACTTATTTCATCACAAGACACAGAAGAATTATTTTGCGGTGGGACTGCCGATGATGATCGTGACACAGATCGTGGTGCTGTTTTATTGTATGAATGCGCCGTGGTAAGCCAATATAGTCTAGAAGCGAACCGCGCGAACAATTCGAATAGCGAGAGTACAATTCACATAGTGCGATAACGATTCGAATAGAACAAAAACAAAGAATAAAATACTAGGGGAGAAAACAAAAACATGGGTATACTTGGAAATATTTTATGGTTTATATTTGGCGGCTTTGCAGCCGGGCTTTCGTGGGTGATCGCGGGAATCGGCTGGTGTATTACGATCATAGGAATTCCAATTGGCTTGCAGTGCTTTAAGTTCGCCGGGCTTGCATTCTTCCCGTTTGGCAAGGAAGTTACATATGGTGGCGGGGCGATGAGTCTTATCGCGAATATATTCTGGCTGCTTTTGACGGGGATTCCGATGGCGATTGCAGATGTAGTCTGGGGATGTATCCTGTGCATTACGATTATTGGTATTCCATTCGGAAAGCAATTTTTCAAGCTCGCGAAATTGTCGCTGATGCCATTTGGGGCAACGGTTGCATAGGAAGAGGAAATAGATCATGCAAATATTTGTAGATGCCGATGCCTGCCCGGTCGTGCGTATCGTGGAGGAGATCGCGGAAAAATATCATATCCGGACGACGCTGCTTTGCGACACGAATCATGTCCTGAATTCTGATTATAGTGAGGTGATCGTGGTTGGTGCCGGCGCGGATGCAGTGGACTACAAGCTGATTAGTCTTTGTCATAAGGGAGATATCGTTGTGTCGCAGGATTATGGTGTGGCGGCGATGGCACTTGGGAAAGGTGCGTATGCCATTCATCAGTCTGGGAAATGGTACACAGACGCGAACATTGACCAGATGCTGATGGAACGGCATTTGAACAAGAAAGCACGGCGCAGTTTCGGGAAGAATCATTTGAAAGGTCCGAGGAAAAGAACCGAGGAAGATGATATAAGATTTGCAGAGTCATTCGAGAAGCTGGTATTGAAAGGGAAAACTTGGAATTTACAATGAGGCACGCGGATGTGCCCAAAAGACAAGAAAGGAAAGTGAACGTTATGAAAGAATTAAACGCATATTTCAAAAGTATTGTAGATCAGGAGCGTGTATCGGTTGTGATCTGTAGCCTACAGCATGAAATTATTTACATGAACCCTGCAGCAATTAAAAATTATGCAAAGCGCGGTGGCGAGGCACTCATAGGGAAAAGTCTGCTTGCCTGTCACAATCCGGAATCGAACAAGAGGATTCAACAGGTGGTTGATTGGTTTGCAGCAGATGTAAGTCACAATATTGTATATACCAGTTACAATGCAAAGCAGAACAAGGATGTATACATGGTGGCTTTGCGGGACAGTGAGCAGAAATTAATCGGATATTATGAGAAACATGAATATCGTGACCGGGAGACGATGAAGTTTTATGATATGCAGTAGCTCAATACACAATACAATGCGTGCATTCAATTCAACACGCTATCTGGACGCAGCGAAACGTGGGGATGATGGAAAACTGAACTAACTGATTGATGTTCTGGATGCATGCAGTAAAAAGTTATAAACAAAAAACCTTGAAACACAATGTTTCAAGGTTTTTTCACAAGCAGGGGATGAGAGAATCGAACTCCCGCCAAAGGTTTTGGAGACCCCTATCATACCATTTGACCAATCCCCTATAATTGGGTGTGCCCGCAAGACACATGTACTATTATACAGTTTTATCGATATTTGTCAAGAATTAAATTTCGCGAATTGCAGGAAAAAATTTATAAAGAGGCTATAAAAAGAGAGAAAAAACGATTGCGTATTCCTATTTATTATGATAGAATAAATTAAATCTATGAATCAAATAGGCGTATATGTTCATAATATGGTTGAACGTTTCTACCAACTACCGTAAAGAGTTGACTACGAAAACAATTGTTTCGTGGTCTTTTTTTATGTTTTGATTTTGGGAGGTTATTTATGAAGTATGATGTGATCGTAATTGGTGCAGGACCGGGCGGTATTTTCTCTGCGTATGAACTGGTACAGAAAAATCCAGATTTAAAGATTGCTGTGTTTGAAGCAGGACATGCATTGGACAAACGGCATTGCCCGATTGATGGAGATAAGGTGAAAAGCTGTATCGGCTGTAAGAGCTGCTCAATCATGAGCGGGTTTGGTGGTGCAGGCGCATTTTCGGATGGAAAATATAATATTACAAATGATTTTGGTGGTACGCTTTATGAGTATATTGGCAAGAAACAATCGCTCGAACTGATGAAGTATGTTGATGAGATCAATATGCGTTATGGTGGCGAGGGCACGAAGCTCTATTCGACGGCGGGTACACGGTTCAAGACGGTATGCATTCAGAATGATCTGCATCTGTACGTCATCTGGGGACGGATATCAACTATGTCGTGCTTGGAAATCTGTATGCATATCTGAAGGATAAGGTGGAGTTTTTCTTCGATACACCAGTGAATTCGGTTGTCGCAGAAGCGGCGGGCGGCTACACGGTTGTCTGCAAGGATGCATCCTATACATGTGAGAATTGCATTATATCGGTTGGACGAAGCGGAAGCAAATGGATGGAGAAGATTTGCGATGATCTGGAGATTCCAACGAAATCAAATCGTGTGGATATTGGTGTGCGCGTGGAGCTTCCGGCAGTTGTATTTGCGCATCTGACCGATGAACTTTACGAGAGCAAGATTGTGTACCGGACTGAGAAATACGGCGACCGCGTGCGTACCTTCTGTATGAATCCAAAGGGGGCTGTTGTAAATGAAAATACAAATGGCATCATCACTGTAAATGGTCACAGCTATGAAGATCCGGAGAAGCAGACGGAGAATACAAATTTTGCATTGCTTGTGGCAAAACATTTTTCAGAGCCGTTCAAGGATTCAAATGGGTATGGTGAGAGTATTGCCAGACTTAGCAACATGCTTGGTGGCGGTGTTATCGTACAACGGTTTGGTGATCTGATCCGAGGCAGGCGCTCGACACAGAGTCGGATTGATGAGGCGTTTATCACACCGACGCTCAGTGCAACACCGGGGGACCTGAGTCTGGTGCTTCCAAAGCGTATCTTAGATGGCATTATCGAGATGATCTATGCGCTTGACAAGATTGCACCGGGTACAGCAAACGAGGACACACTGCTCTATGGCGTGGAAGTCAAATTCTACAATATGGAAGTTGATGTGGATGAGAAACTGGAGACACGTCATAAGGGACTATATATTATCGGAGATGGCAGTGGAATCACGCATTCGTTGTCACATGCATCTGCCAGCGGTGTCTATGTGGCTCGAAATATAACGGATTTTGTGAAATAAAGTAAATATATGGTATAAATTCCGGTGATTTTATGCTATCATTATTAAATTAAAGTAGAATCAGTGTAAAGTTGCGAAAGAAAAAGGCACTGCTCGTGATTTGGCAGTGCCTTTTCTTTTGGTATGTGGTGAAAACTGCCCATTGTGGTTTAACTTGGATGAAGAACAAATCAGAGTTAGGAGATAGAACATGATACAGAACGAAGTAACTGAGATCAAGAAGATTATGACGAAGAACGACTGCTGCATTCACGGGCTTGCCGGATGCTATGTCGATGCGAATAAAGAGATGCATATTTTGGAGCAGGGAAAATTCCTTGTTCTGCAGGAGGAAGAACAGCACAAATACTTTGATCTGATCAAGAAGGGCTTGTCCGGGCGGATCGGTAAGAATCTGCTGAATCTTGTGTTTCGTACAGAAAATGGAATTACAGTGCCAAACCGTGATACACTCATGCAGGTGTTAAACAGTGAACTGAAAGATCCACAGGTGCTGCAGGCATATTTTGAGAAGATACGCGATTCGTATGCGTATGTGGATAATTATTATATTATGCTGGTGTATGGTGTCTACGATGTACCGGGAAAGACCGCGGACGGAATCGAGATGGAGGATGCATCCGATGTCGTGTACAAGTTCAACCTGACATTACTTTGTCCACTCAAACCATCGAAGGCAGGGCTGATGTACAACCCGGTCGATAACAGTCTGGAGAATGCGATGCGGAATATGATGGTCGAGCTGCCGATGAACGGATTCTTATTCCCGGCATTTAATGAACGCATGAGTGATGTACATGCGGCACTTTACTATACGAAGAAACCATCTGAGTTAAATGACAGTCTGCTTATGGATGTGTTTGGCTGTGAGATTCCGGCGACCGCCGGTAAGCAGAACGAGATGTTTATCAATGCGATCGAAGCCGTGGAGGAGATGACATTTGATAAGGCGAAAGCAATCTACTCGAACATGCGGGAGCATGAGATGGAGTTAAAGGACAGCCCAGAGGAAGTTGTGGTTGATAAGAAAGAAACGGCACGTATCTTAGAGGAAAGCGGATTTGAAGAAGAGGAGATTCAGGCGTTCACGAAGACCTTCGATGAGGCAACCGAAGAGAATGGAAAAGTGCTGTTAAGCAATGTGTTCGAGGGAAGCAATAAGCTGAAGATCAAGTCCGGCAAGACGGAGGTATCCCTCCCGGTAGAACAGACGGATGCAATTGAGGTACGCAAGATTGACGGAAAAAATTGCATCGTTATCGAAATCAGCGATGACTTACTTGTAAATGGTGTGAAGATCAATAAATTTGATGGACCGATTGATCTTTCTATATAATCTAGCAGTACACCCGTGGAACTGCGGAATTCACAAAGAGCGGATTGATCCGGAATGTCACAGAGTCCCCGATAGAGACGGGAGCTTTGGACACATCTAAGATACATGAATTCATACTGATCTGACCAAGAACTGGCAGGGTTTGACCTTCAAACTCTGCCGTTTGTTTTTTCTGGAAGCAGGCATGCTTGCACAGGCGAAGCAGACGAAGCGGCGAGGGATGTTTCGGAGCAGTCTCGCGTGTCATACCAAGTCCGTGAAAATATCCAGCCGATACGACAGCCGTTGTAGAAGCTTTGGTCAGACGGCAGGTTTTGCCGTAGCCGATATTGTGTCCGGCAGGAAGCTCATATACGTCGTCCACACTTGCTGTCAGGTCGCAGACATTTTCAAATCCACAGGAATTGGAAACAGCGAGACGACCGAGAAATGCGGAACCGATACGGACCGCATCCAGATTCATATACGGAAAACGGACGAGGGAGGAAGAGGAGGAGATATGACGTATCCCAAGTGGAATCCCTGCGTCCGTCAGAGTAGTGCAAAGGTTGTTAAAATCCTCAAACTGCTTTTTGACAAATCGCTCATTCTTGCAACATGCGGCGTAGAAATGGGAATAGATTCCTGTGACCTGCACGTGCGTCATGGCATGTACAGTGTTGATGATGTCGCCAATCTGCGAGGTTTTGCTGCATAAGAAACCATAACGTCCAAAGCCTGTATCGATGCACAGATGCGCATGGGCGCAAAAATGATTTAAGCGTGCGGCAGTATCCTCCAAGATCTGCCCGCATGAAACGCTTGTGATACTGAGTGTGATGTCGTGTTTGATTGCGCGTGTAATATCTTCTGGATGATAAAGTGGTGTCAGAAGCAGAATCTCCCCGAAGATTCCTTTCTCTCGAAGTTCGATGGCATCCGCAAGCTCCGTGACTGCGAAATGTCGGATTCCGCGTGCCTGTAAGAATGTCGCAAATTTGCACAGCCCCAAGCCGTATGCGTTCCCCTTTAATACGGCTATGATCTGTGCGTCAGCAGCCAGAGATTTGATGATCTCGATATTGTGTTCCAAAGCACGAATCCGAATATTTAAGGTTGTCATCGCCATTCCTCCTTTAAAAACAAACGCGGATTGAAGTAAGTTTAGATATTTCACTCTTGTATCTGCTTGCAGTATAGTGTATTATTGCATCGAAGTTGTATCATAACTGTAACGAAGTTGCAAAAGATTTGTTTACAACTTGCATATTTTGAAAAGAGAAATATATAGAGGTAACTACGATGGAGACATTATCAAGACATGCAAAGATTCAGACGTCGGAGACATTCTTATTAAGTGCGATTCTGGCGTTGTCAGGGGGATTTCAGGATGCGTACACATACAATGTGCGAAATGGCGTATTCTCGAATGCACAGACCGGAAATGTTGTGCTGATGAGCCAGCATCTGATGGAAGGAAACTGGATGCGCGCGCTGCACTACTTGTTCCCGGTGCTTGCGTTTGCATTTGGTGTACTCGTGGCAGAACGGATTGGACATACTTATAAGAATGCGAGAAAGATCCACTGGCGGCAGATCGTTGTTTTGATTGAGATATTGATTTTATTAGCGGTTGGTTTTATGCCGCAGAAGTTCAACATGGCGGCGACGATGCTCGTGTCGTTTGCCTGTGCGATGCAGGTTCAGACGTTCCGGAAGGTAAATGGCTATGGCTATGCGAGCACGATGTGTATCGGAAACTTAAGAAGCGGAACCGAGAGCCTGTCCGTCTATATCCGGGAGCACCAGAAGGGGGCACTTCGCAAGGCACTGCATTACTATGGAATCATATTGATCTTTGCAGTCGGTGCCGGTGCCGGTGGAATCTGCTCAATGCAGATCGGCGTGCATGCAATCTGGATATCCTGTGTCCTGTTGCTTGCCGGATGTCTGCTTATGATTAAGGAGGAACGTTAAAAATATCGTTTTCTGTTAAGAATCGGAATAACGATCATGGTTTCAAAGGAATCCTCGATATATTGACTCCGCATGTAACCATGATATTTTTCCGTGATGATCTTTATATTTGCCAGACCGTACCCGTGATCCATTCGGTGATCCGGGTACTTTTTTATTTGGTCTTCCGGCAGACAGGTGTTGCGCATATGTATAACAAACGTATTATTTTCAGAGATACATACATTGAAATGCACATATCGGTTCGGATTTCTGGATTTACAGACCGCTTCGGATGCGTTATCCAGCATATTTCCGACGATCGTACACAGGTCATAGTCCGAGACCGGAATCTGAGTTGGTTGCAATGTAATCTTTTGGGAAAAGGCAAATTGCTTCTCTTTTGCGAGCATCTCGAAGCTACTGATGAAGGCATCCAATACAAGGTTGCCGCTGTTGACACTGATATAATTCGCTTCTATGTCGTTGATCGCAGAGTGAAGATATGCATCTAACTGCTCCGTCTGTTGCTTCTTAAGCATCTCGGAGATTGCAAAATAATGGTTCTTCATATCGTGTACGATGCTGCGGGTTTTCTTGTAGGCGGTTCCCAATTGGAAATATTTTTCCTGCTGAAAATCAATCTGTCTGCGCATAGAAAGGTTTTCGTCCTTGATCTGCTCCATCTTAAAACAATTATCCAACAGACAATAATTCAATATATTTAACAGGGCAATCGCTAAATAGGCAATGATCATATAGTACGCATTGTTTGACTGGTAATTGCTGCGGACAGGAATACAAAGGGTAATTACCAGAGAAAGCACGGGCGTCGTAAATAATAACAGGTTGTATTTATAATCGTGATATTTTATGTGTCGGTTCCAGAAGAAAATCACAACCAGAATCAACAGGAACAGCATGATCTTGGAACCGAGATTCATGAGGATCGAAAGCTGGCGGAGAGGGAGATCTATAACTGCCGGGTTTATTATTTTCACCAGAAACAGGAAAAAGCTTTCTCCAAGCAGAGCAAGAATCTGGAAGGAAATGGATACAAATATGCGGTTTGACAGGCGCGTCCTGTATAGGAAGGTCAGTGCAAAGGTCGTAAGCAGACTTACGGTGCTTGTGGCTATTGTAAATTGCTTGGATGGCAGTCCGGTGCACAGAACCTGGTTTACATAGATAAGTACCTCCATAATAAGGAAGCACGCAATATAGAGCGGATAAGCGGTACGACGGTTTTCCTTATGGAAGATGCCATTCATATAGATAATGATTATGCCCATATCAAAGAGATAGGTAAGTGCTTCAATCGCGTAATACATAGTGCGCCCTCCTAATTTAACTCGTTTAATTCTACGAGGTGATTCATGTAAATAGAAAGTAGTTCCCGTCTGGCATTTCGACTCAGAGGAATTCGCTCCTGATTGTCTAAAACAACGAATTTGTCCTCAAAATAATGTACATGCTTCAGATTCAGAAGGATACTGCGATAACATTTGTAAAAGTGCTGGGAGGCAAGCGTTTCCTTCCAGTATGAAAGCGTTCCGCGCACAGAGATCGTGTGGTTTGTAAGATGAAACAGTAAAGTCTGTGTATCACTGTTTTCAACCTCGATATAGAGAAGATCCTGAATATAGATCGTCGTTTCTCCTTCTGTTGTAGACACGATGGAATAGATTGTGTGACTTTGTTCGATTTCATTGATTGCGTTCTTCAGCACTTCTTCGACATCCTCTGTGGTGTATGGTTTCGTCAGATAATAAAATGCCCGGACGGTAAAGCTTTTTTGCATGTATTCCGGATAATTGCTCACGAACACGAGCAAGGCATAACGGTCGATGGTGGAACGCAGGATGCTTGCGGTATCCAAACCGTTTAGCTCTGGCATTTCTACATCCATGAAAATTAACTGATATTGTCCTTTTTCTGTATAGGAATCTAAGAATGTTCTTCCGCTTGTAAATGTAGAGATAGAAACTTCCACATCAAACGCAAAATAAAAATGTGTGATACAGGATTTTAAATATTCAATTGCTGCTTCGTCATCGTCACAGATTGCAATGTTCAGTTTCATTGAGATCCCCCTTTGCTGATTCGCCCCAATAATTGGTTTATCCATATTACGATAACACAAAAGAACATAATCTGGATAGAATCAAATCTAAAAAAGTTAAAAAATATAAGGTACAAGCTTAGTAGCATTATCGAATATATTGCAGTCAGGTATTTTAATCGACGTTTCTTCTTTTGAGTCAGGCGATGGCTTTTTGTATCTATAGGTGCAAGGATGATGATGGCAATCAGCAATACACAGAAACACCAGAAGGCTGGAAATGTCTGGATTGCAGGGATTGGCAGATAGATCGTGATAATTATTCCAATACAGAAGGTGAGATAAGAAATAATATCACATATGCCGCGCGAAGATGCATGCATGCCTCCGGCAAGCATCTTGAGTGGAGACATTGTAAAAACGTAGACGAGTGCCAGCCATCCATGATGGAAAAAGATTCCAAGAATAAGAAGGCTGAGATTATATAGGAATAAGTCGAAACAGAAGTCAAAGCAGTATATGTAAGCTGCCCGTTGCTGAAACGGTAGAACGTGATTATCGATAAATATATCCGTGATTTTTACGCTGAGCGTTTCTGTTATTTTCATTCGATTTACCTCCATATAAGCATCATAACATAGAACAATTGGTAATATATAATTTCCCGTAAATGGTCAAAAACGGGGGGTAAAATGCACTTTACTCCCCGTTTTTGACCATTCGCAGAAAAAATGAAAGAAGCATCTGTGCGTATGATAGGATAAAAATGGGTTTAATAAGAAATTCAAATAATTATTTACAGGAGGGAAAAGAGCATGAAAAAAGTACTGGAATTTCTTGTCAGGCATAGTGGAAAGCTATGCGCATTCGCGATTGGTGTAGCAGCTATTGCACCGGAATGCTGTCGTGGAAGCTGGTATGAACCAGAAGAACCAGAGGGGCTGGAAGAAGTATTGAAGAAAAGTGGAAAAGTACAGTAGAGGAGGTAATGAATTATGAGAAAGATAATATCAAAAATAGCATTAGCATTTGCTATATTTGGATGTTTGGGAAGTGGAGTTGCTCGAGCTGGGAATATTTCGTTAGATGTTACGGCATCTAATATTTCAGGGGTAGCATCAAAGGATCCTTATTCAAGAAAAGAGGCTAAAGGAGATAATGACCAGAAATTTTATATAAAATTAACGTCATTAACCAATGGTCCATCATTAAACTTTACATCATACTCTAGCGATCACGTAAGGGTGTCTACAGCGTTGACGTACCCTGGTCATCCTTTGGGTACTACAAAAAGCCATAATTATGATTTGGTAGAAGCAAAACGTGGACATCAATATTATGTATATGCTTCCGCACCTATGAATTATGCAAATGTTCACGGAAAAGGAAATTATTGTCCATAAATTTTGAGTGAAATATAAAGCGGTTTGGAACAAAATAAAACGTCTCAAATCGCTTTATTTGTATGATGGAGGTAACTGGCTTTATGAAAAAGAAATTGGTTGTTATGTGCATGCTGTTTATAACATGCGTGGTGACTTCCTGTTCAGGAAATAATAATGGGAAAACAGAAGCTGATAATATACAAACGCAGACATTCCCGCAACAGTATCGATATAGTTCGGAACATTTACGTATTGATTTACAAGAAATAACACCTCAGGAAGTAAGCTGGAAGAATGGAACCGCGACGGAATGTTCGTTGGATTATGAAAAAGTAGGCAGAGTGTTTATGCCGGATGATGGTAGCAATACATTGGATGCGGAGGCACAAATGATATCAAGTAATGCGGTGTCGGATGGCGTCAGTGAATCTTTTTTTACATGGGGATTGGATTCCTGTACCTATACGGATTTGGAATATCTGGAATTGAATGCATGTTTGAAAACGGACAGGTTTTATTCAGATTATAATTTGTCAGAATATACGGATTCGAAAGAATTTACGTTTGCTTCTGAAGAAGCTGCAAAGCAGGAAATATATGAAATCATGGATTCGTGTGGCATAGATTTAAAAAAAGATTTTACATGTGAAACGTATTATTTGGATCATGAAATTTTGCAGCAACAGGAAGAACATATAGATATGGATGGAAATCAGCAGGAAGAGGAGTATAAGACGGATTGGTCGGAAGAAAATGATACCTATTTGTTCTATTTTCATCATGTGTATTCTGGGCTTCGTGATTTTCAGGGTAATTCCTTTTGGCAGGAAAGTGCACAGGATTTAAATGCACAAATCACAGTTATGTATAATAAAAAAGGAATTATCTTTTGCTATATACAAAACTTGTATGATTATACATCAATGAATGAAAGTGAATCTTTATTGAACTTTGATGCAGTTATGCAATCTGTGATTGAATATTTTGAAGGTATTGTGGATGGAGCGGATCGGGAAGTGATTTCGGCAGAACTGATAGTAGACCATATGAAAGATGGAAAAACACTGATTCCTGTATGGGCGTTCCAAATAAATGAAAAACCATTGAATGATTCGGAGTATCAATATGAATTACGTGTGAATGCAATAACAGGAAAAATTATAGTGCAATAAATGAGAGGGAAAATTATGCTATTGAGGTATTTGAAAATAGATGTGCGACGAGCATTTGGAAATTGGAGATTCCCAATATGTGTGATTATAATTAGTGTACTGCTTCTTTATAACAAAGATGAGCCAGCGGATGTTGTTTCGTGGATGAATCATGTAAATACGATGCAGTTGTTGTTTATCGCAATGGGGATAGCATCGGTACCATATGTTGGTAGTTATATAGATGACAACTGTCATAAATTTCGGATTCAAATGGAACTGCGCAGTAATCATCGGGAATATTATATTATTTCGAAGATGTTAGTTGTATTCATTTCGACACAGATCACATTTATATTAGGCTTTTTGATTACGTTACAAATAAACTATATCCGATTGGGGATGCCGGATGAAACACAGTGGTTTGAAATACTGGATTTGGAGCGCGCATATATGCAGTACTTAAAAGAAGGAAGAACAGGTCTGTATTTTGCAGTTTGTATCTTCCATATGTCAGTACTGGCAGGCTTTATGTCATTGCTTGGGTTGTTTGTGTCAGAGTTTGTGAACAATAAAATCGCGGCATATACATTTCCGCTATTATGTGTGTATGTACAGGATATTTTAATGCAAAGATTACTTGGATGGCAAAGAGGTGCAGTCATTTCGTGGAAGGCATTAGGGGTGAATCAGTTGGAAATGACACTTTCAGGACAGCAACCATCAACATTTTTCTTCCAAATATGTTGTTACATATTCATTGTCAGTTATTGTATTAATTATAAGAATGGAAGGAGAAAGTGAATGGCGAATGTTCAAAAAATAATAAAAACAGCTGCTTATGACAGCATTAAAAAAATGCGTTCCTTTCGATTCATAAGTGCTGTAATGATGGTAGTCGGATTAGTGTTAGCAGTCACGTCGGGAATGGATCAATTAATTGGGGATGTGAATGAAAAAGTAAGCATCTGGATTGTTCCTCATATATTTAGTAATACATTTTTTGCGGCATTTTACGGAATTATTATATGTTATCTGTTATCGGATATTCCTTATTTTAATGCGAATGAATTATATTACATTTCAAGAATGGGACGAAAAAAGTGGTTTATGGAGAAAATGCTATCCATGATACTATCCATGTTTATGTTTACAATTATTTCGTTTGCTGTATGCGTACTTGTATTTGTTCCCAAAATCAACTTTACAATGGAATGGGGAAAAGTAATACATACAATGGCATATTCAACCAATTTGTATTCCTATAATCTGATGAATCTGGTATCACCGAGTATTTTGATGAATTATAAGCCGATCACGGCAATGGAAACCTGTTTCTTGATGGTATGGCTGGTTTCGGTCATGGTAGGATGTGTGATGTTTGCAATAAGTATCTGGTTCAATCGTACAGTGTCAATCGTAGTGGTTTTGATGCTGTCTTTGTTAGGGTTATCGGAAGGCCTGTTTTTTACCCAACGCTGGCTGCCATTTCTTTCGATATTTACATGGTATCGAATATCAGTATACGGAGAAACAATATTTATGGATTGGCAGTATCCGAAACAATATGTATATGTGATTTTGATAATCTGCATAATGTGTTTATCGTTTTTTGCGGCATATAGAAGAATCAGGCATACTGAATTTGATTGGATCAATGAAACGTAGGCATGGAGGTTTGATAATGATCGAGGTAAAGAATCTGGAAAAAAGTTTTGGTGAACAAAAGGTATTGAATGATGTTTCGCTTGTTTGCCCAAATGGTGAAATTACAGGAATTATAGGGCATAATGGATCAGGAAAAACAGTACTGTTTAAATGTATATGTGGATTATTATTTGAAGATAGCGGAGAGATTTTGATTGATGGAAAAAGATATAAATCTGGTGGCGAACTAATAAAAAATGCAGGGATAATTATTGAAAATCCGGCGTTTCTGGAAAGTGAAAGTGGGATTAATAATTTAAAATATTTGTTTGAAATTCGAAATAAAAAGAACATGGAATTGTTGCATGAAATAATGAGGATGGTAGGACTTGATCCGGAATCCAAAAAGAAGGTAAAAAACTTTTCTTTAGGAATGAAGCAACGTCTGGCAATTGCGCAGGCAATTATGGAAGACCCTGCTGTTTTGATATTGGATGAGCCTATGAATGGTTTGGATCGACAGGGGGTAGAAGAGATGCGTCAAATTTTCTGCAAAGAAAAGCAGAAAGGAAAGACAATTCTTTTGGCAAGCCATAACCGGGAAGATATTGAAGCATTATGTGATCATGTGTATGAAATGGAGGATGGACAAATAAAACAATTGAGATAGAAAAATTATTTACTGGAAGATGCCGAGCTGTGGCGGATATTCCGTAAAGGTGAAAAATGCCGCGGTTAAGAGGAGCAAAATCGCGGAAGAAAGGATGAGCTTTTCTGCCTTCCCATTTCGGTAGACATCATTTTCCACGAAGAGGGCGAAGATAACGCCTGCAAAATATAGTGCAATATTGATCCAGTCGTAGTTTGTTCCGAGGATACCATTCAGTGTATAGAAAACTGCGACAATAAAAATCATGCCGGACAAGATTCCGAGGGTACGCGCCCAGAGGTAATTGGCTGGCATTTTTTCATGGAAGAAGAACAGCTCGACCAGCGTGAGCAGAAGCATCGGGAAGAAGAGCAGCTTCAGATGCTCCCACGTGGATTCGTTGACCGCCGAGAACAGCCCGACAATGCGGTTGTCGTCCGACCATTCATAGGTGAAATGCAGCAGCACTCCGAGGATGGAGATGAAGAGAAAACGGATGGCGTTGGTTTTGAATTTCATGTTGGTTTGTCCTTTCTTGGGTTAGTTGGTTCGTGCAGATATGCATATAGTTTATGGATTTTTTGGAAATTTATACTATGTCCTGAGAAAGTATATGCGTGAATTGGGTGAATTTTTCCAAAATAGAGAATTTACTCCAACGGGAAGGTTGAGAGAAGCAAGCAGGATGGGGAGAAAGTGGAGGAATGGGAAAAACTCCCCAATCGGAAGCTGATAGGAAG